>Ga0207865_100019_pt1 | contig 192610 bp, 178 predicted proteins | sample HigsolmetaAR204D_FD_184836 | JGI IMG/M metagenome (GOLD analysis project Ga0207865, IMG submission 184836) | Ionic liquid and high solid enriched microbial communities from the Joint BioEnergy Institute, USA - AR20-4-D (SPAdes) (version 2) ... | reverse complement strand
TCCGCCCAGTACCCCACATTGCCGCCGTCCGTGTTGCCAACTCGCCAAGTAGTCCGCCCAGTACCCCACATTGCCGCCGTCCGTGCTGCCAACCCGTCATGTAGTCCGCCCAGTACCCTACATCGCTGCCGTCTTTGTTGCCAACCCGTCATGTAGTCCGCCCAGTACCCTACATCGCTGCCGTCTTTGTTGCCAACCCGTCATGTAGTCCGTCCAGTACCCTACATTGCTGCCGTCTTTGCTGCCAACCCATCATGTAGTCCGTCCAGTACCCTACTTAATAACCACGAGCAGCGATATTTGGACGTTGTGCAGGTTACGGGCTCCGCTCGCCCAATTCCGGAACGCATATTGGATAGAGACACGACATCAATGTCGGCTCGGCAGCCGGGTAGCCGTAGCCATAGCCGCGGTTGCTCATAAGCGACCGTGCGATTGAAATTCCACGTTCCGTAACGGCTCAGTCGGAGCCGTTTTTTTGCCCGCATACCGGCCGCGATGGCTCGCGGCTACTTGTAAAGCTTGCGGAACTGCTGCGGCGGGATCCCCGTTTTGCGGCGAAACGTGGCGACGAAGTGGCTGGCGTCCCGGAAGCCGACCCGCTCGGCGATTTGCTTGACGGTGGCGTCGGCAGAGCGGATGAGCAGTTCCTTCGCTTTGCGCAGGCGAAGCTGCACGAGGTACGAGTACGGCGACACGCCGAACGTGTGATGAAACCAGAGGTTCATCGTGCTGGCGGGCACGCCGAGCGTTTCCGCCATTTCGGCAAGCCCGATTTCCGAATCCGCGTAATGCCGCTCCAGCCAGTCCAGCAGAGGACGGAGCCGCTCGGAGCCGCGCACGATGTCCGTCCGGTTGTCGAACCGCCCGTATTGCCGCAAGGCAATCAGAAACCGGTAAGCGTCCGCGGAGGCGTTCAGGCCGAACAGGTCTTGATCTTTCTCCAGCCGGTCCAGCATTTCTTGCAGCAGTCCGTTCAAAGGAGCGTCCGCATCCCAACGCACCGGCACGCCTTCCTGAAGCTTCAGCGTCAGCAGCATATCCGGTACCGACGGTCCTCCGAACGTCAAATAGGCGGTTTCCCAACCTTCCGGGGCCGGTTCGTACTGATGGGGAGTGCCGGCGTATACCATCACGCCGCTGTGCACGGGCAGGGCGAAGGTGGCGCCGTTTACGGTGAAGAGCCCCTCGCCCTTGATCGTCTGCAGCCAGTGGAAATACGGATACCCTTCGGTCCGGACGATTTTGCTCCGTTCGTCCGCGATGCCGACCGTTTCGACGAACAGGGGCAGCGTCTGCCCGTTCCCGGTTGTAAAAGCGAATCTGCGCATGCCATGGCTCTCCTTGACGATTGCGGTTTCGCGGGTCCCGGGCGAGAGGGCGGCTGCGTTCCGTAGAACGCTGAGCATGCGGCGAAAATGCTCCTCAAGCCGTAACTCCTCGCATTCCCGCGTTGTTATTTTTTTATATACCCTTGATAAATGATTATATTTTACCGCATTCCGCCTTGCTTTAAAATAAGGATATCCTTATATAACAAAAGGAGTGCCCGTCATGATCAACCGAAAATTGCCGAAGATTTGGTACGGAGGAGACTATAATCCGGAACAATGGGAAGCGGATACATGGGCGGAAGACGACCGGTTGTTCAAGCTGGCGGGAATCGACGTCGCGACGATCAACGTTTTTTCGTGGGCGCTGAATCAGCCGAGCGAAGACGAGTACAACTTGGAGTGGCTCGACAAGACGATGGACCGGCTGCATGCGAACGGGATCGGCGTTTGTCTGGCGACGGGAACGGGAGCGCATCCGGCCTGGATGGCCAAAAAATACCCCGAGGTGCTTCGCGTTGACTTCCAGGGGCGCAAGCGGAAGTTCGGCGGCCGACACAACTCCTGCCCGAGCAGTCCGGTGTACCGCCATTACTCGCGCCTGATGGCCGGCGAGCTGGCCCGGCGCTACAAGGATCATCCCGCCCTGCTGATCTGGCACGTGTCGAACGAATACAGCGGCTACTGCTATTGCGATCTGTGCGCGGAGGGGTTCCGCAGGTGGCTGCGGAAACGGTACGGAACGCTGGAAAAATTGAACAAGGCCTGGAATACGCGGTTTTGGGGACATACCTTTTACGACTGGGACGAGATCGTGCCGCCGAACGCCCTCAGCGAGGAATGGGACGGCAACCGGACGAACTTCCAGGGCATCTCCCTCGATTACCGGCGTTTTCAGTCGGATGCGCTGCTGGAATGCTACCGTATCGAATACGAGGAGATCAAAAAGCACACGCCGGACGTTCCGGTTACGACGAATCTGATGGGCTTTTATCCGGAGCTGAACTATTTCGAATGGGCAAAGCATATGGACGTGGTGTCCTGGGACAACTATCCCGCGCTCGACACGCCGCCGAGCTTGACGGCGATGACGCACGACTTGATGCGGGGGCTGAAACAGGGCCAGCCGTTCATGCTGATGGAGCAGACGCCGAGCCAGCAGAACTGGCAGCCCTACAACTCGCTCAAGCGCCCCGGCGTCATGCGGCTGTGGAGCTATCAGGCGGTGGCGCGCGGCGCCGAGACGGTCATGTTCTTCCAGCTTCGCCGTTCGGTCGGCGCATGCGAAAAATTCCACGGCGCCGTCATCGAGCACGTCGGCCACGAGCACACGCGGGTGTTCCGCGAATGCGCGGAGCTGGGCCGGGAGCTGCAGCTGCTGTCCGACAAGCTGCTCGATTCCCGGGTGCAGGCAAAGGTGGCGATCGTGTACGACTGGGAAAACCGCTGGGCGATCGAGCTGTCGAGCGGTCCGACCGTCGCCCTGAAATATGTGGACGAAACGCACAAATTTTATGACGCGCTTTACAAGCTGGGCATTCCGGTCGATATGATCGGGGTCGAAACCGACCTGAGCGGCTACGATATCGTCATTGCGCCGGTGCTGTATATGGTGAAGACGGGATACGCGGCAAAGCTCGAGGCGTTCGTGAAGGCGGGCGGCACGTTCGTGACGACGTTCTTTAGCGGCATCGTGAACGAGAACGATCTGGTCACGCTCGGCGGCTATCCGGGCGAACTGCGCAAGCTGCTCGGCATCTGGGCGGAGGAGATCGACGCGCTGTTCCCGGGAGTCACCAACCAGATCGTCATGAAAAAGGAATACGGCGCGCTTAACGGCACGTACGAATGCGGGCTGCTGTGCGACCTGATCCATTCGGAGGGCGCGGAAGTGCTGGCGGAGTACGGCTCCGACTTCTACAAAGGCATGCCGGTGCTGACCGTCAACCGCTTCGGCCAAGGGCAGGCCTGGTATGTGGCGTCGAGCCCGGACGGGCGGTTTATGACCGATTTTCTGTCCAGCCTGTGCGCGGACAAAGGCATCAAGCCGCTGGTGAACGCGCCGGCGGGCGTCGAATCGACGCTGCGCGTCAAAGACGGCCGATCGTTCCTGTTCCTGCTGAACCATAACGCGGAGGAGTCGGAAGTCGATCTGGCCGGCCGGCAGGGGACCGATCTTTTGTCCGGACAGCGGGTACAAGGCTCCGTGCGGCTGCCGGGCCGCGGCGTCATGATTATCGAGCATTGAAAAAAGGGGAGGCGAACGCGTGAAGCTGCAATACGATGCTCCGGCCCGCGCATGGACGGAAGCGCTGCCGATCGGCAACGGAAGGCTGGGCGCGATGGTGTTCGGCGGGGTGGAAACCGAGCGTCTGCAGTTGAACGAAGACACGCTTTGGTCCGGCAGCCCGAAGGACGGGAACAACCCGCGCGCCCGCGAGGTGCTGCCGGAAGTGAGGCGGCTGCTTGCGGAAGAAAAATACGAGCAGGCGGACGCCTTGTGCAAAGAGATGATGGGGCCTTATACGCAGAGCTACCTGCCGCTCGGGCATTTGACGATCTGCTTCGAACACGGAAATATCGCGTGGCCTTCTTACCGCCGGAGCCTCGATCTGAAGGAGGCGATCGCGCGTACGGAATACCGGATCAGCGAGGCCGAATATACGCGGGAAGCGTTCGTTTCCTTCCCGGACCAGGTGATGGTTCTCAGGCTTGAGGCGAAGCGTCCGGGCAAGCTGAACTTTGTCGCGAAGCTGGATAGCCCTCTTCGGTCGTTCGTGCGGGCGGAGGGAGACGTCCTCGTGCTTCGCGGCCAGGCGCCGGAGCATACGGACCCGAACTACTATCACCGTCCCGATCCGATCCGCTACGGCGATCCGGATACGACGGACGCGATGCGGTTCGCCGGCTATCTGGGCGTCGCCCTGGACGACGGCTCGTTCAGCGCCGATCCGGACGGGCTGCGCGTTCGGAACGCGACGGGCGCTACGCTTGTGTTCAGCGCGGCGACCAGCTTTGGCGGCTTCGACCGGTCCCCGGGGCGGGACGGCGCCGATCCGGACGCGAAGGCGTCGGCGCTCCTCGGCGCCGCGCTCGGCAAGCCGTATGTAGAGCTGCGCCGGCGGCATGTCGAAGATTACCGGTCGCTGTTCGACCGGGTGGAGCTTCGGCTGGGCGATTCGGCCGCGCCGGAGGAGATGTCCGCCGACAAGCGGGTGCAGGAATACGGCGCTTCCGACCCGAAAATGGCGGAGCTGATTTTCCAGTACGGACGCTACCTGATGATCGCCAGCTCCCGGCCGGGCACGCTTCCCGCCAATTTGCAGGGCATCTGGAACGAGCATACCCGGGCGCCGTGGAGCAGCAACTGGACGCTGAACATTAACGCGGAAATGAACTACTGGCCGGCGGAGACTTGCAATCTGGCGGAATGCCACGAGCCGCTGTTCGATCTGATCGCGAATTTGGCCCGCAACGGCGCCGAAACGGCCCGCGTCAACTACGGCGCCCGCGGCTGGACGGCGCACCACAACACCGATATCTGGTGCCAGACCGCGCCGGTCGGCGCCTACGGCCACGGCGATCCGTCATGGGCGCTTTGGCCGATGGCGGGCGCTTGGCTCTGCCAGCATCTGTGGGAGCATTACGCGTTCGGCGGCGACAAAGAGTGGCTGCGCGAGCGGGCATACCCGATCATGAAGGAAGCGGCGCTGTTCGGACTCGATTGGCTGATCGAGGACGGCCAAGGCCGGTTGATCACGTCGCCGTCCACTTCGCCCGAGCACAAGTTCGTCGCGCCTTCGGGCGCGCTTGCGAGCGTCAGCCCTGCGGCGACGATGGACCTGTCGCTGCTGTGGGACTTGTTCACCAACTGCATGGAAGCTGCCGAAACGCTCGGAATCGACGAAGCGTTCCGCGAGGAGCTGGCGAATGCGCGGAAGCGGCTGCTGCCGCTGCAGATCGGCAAATACGGCCAACTGCAGGAATGGTCCCGCGACTTCGAGGATCAGGATGTGCACCACCGGCACGTCTCCCATCTGTTCGGCGTATACCCCGGCCGGCAGTTGACCGCGGATGCGACGCCCGAACTGTTCGCCGCCGCCAGGCGTTCGCTGGAGCGGCGCGGCGACGGGGGCACCGGCTGGAGCCTCGGGTGGAAAATCGGGCTTTGGGCGCGATTCGGCGACGGCAACCGGGCCTACCGGCTTCTTTCGAACCTGTTGCAACTGGTCCGCGAGAACGACGAGCGCTACGAGGGAGGGGGCGTTTACCCGAATCTGTTCGGCGCCCATCCGCCGTTTCAGATCGACGGCAACTTCGCCGCGACCGCCGGCATCGCGGAAATGCTCGTGCAATCCCATAGCGGAGCCATCCGTCTGCTGCCGGCGCTGCCGGACGCCTGGCCTGACGGATTCGTCCGGGGATTGCGCGCCCGCGGAGGCTTCGAAGTCTCCATCCGGTGGGCGGGCGGGCAGTTGGTCGAAGCGGCGATTGTATCTGCGAGCGAAAAGCTTTGCGCCGTCGACGCGGGAAGACCCGTCTCCGTCGAGCCGGAGGGCGAGGAGGCGGCGGGCGTCCGGCCGATCGGCGAAACGGCGGTTTCGTTTCCGACCGCCGCGGGCCGAACCTATATCGTTCGGCCGCTTGCACCCAATTAAACTTGCGTCAGTCAGGAGCGGGAAGGAGGAAGGGTTGCCAAGCCGTTTGCCCGGACCCGATTCACGCCCCCATTCGGTTGCGCGCCTCCGCCAAACGGCTGTCCCGAGCGGAACGGCGGGGGCGACAACTGGGGGGCACGGCCGCATCCTTTACGCGGGTTGCCGGCCGGACGCACCCATTTGCTTTCCTGATGCATAAAAATTCCTGCCGGACGCACCCTACCTCCATGGAGGTGTTGCGCATGGCCGAAAAAGTGGTTGCCGTCCGCAAAAACGGCGACGGCGACATTGTCGAGCTGAAGCTGTCTTCCGGGCAGGTCGTCGATTACAAGCAGGCCCAGCAGATGGCCAAGGACGGCCAGATCGAGCACGTCAACGTGTTCAAAGGCCGGGACGGCGACGAGCATTTGCGCTCGGACCCGGATGGACGCGAGGACAACAACCTGGACAACTTGCCGACGTTCTGAAGTCGGCGGCGATAAGCGGTTCGCCTTCCGCCTGGCGGGAGGAAGAACCGCTTTTTGCTGCTGTCCGGAGAGGATCGTGAAAGCGCCTTATGTTGTAAATACAAGTTATATGTTTTCATGAACGGAAATGGGCTCATTTTATTCTTTTAATAAAAACAATGCTTGAATAATAAGACCATACGAAGTAAACTTGAATTGCAATGATGTACGTACAAGTTACAAATTACAAGTTCAATCCAATTTCGTTCCAGGAGGTCGCACGATGCTGCAATTGAAACCGTATGTATTCTGGTTCGTCACCGGCAGTCAACATTTGTACGGTCCGGAGACCCTCGAGGAAGTAAGCGCCCATTCCAAGGAAATCGCGGAAAGTCTGAGCGCGGATGCGGCAATCCCCTTTCCGGTCGAGTTCAAGCCGGTGGTGACGACGCCCGAAGAGATCCGCCGCGTGTGCATGGCGGCCAACGCCGACGAGAACTGCGCGGGAATCGTGACGTGGATGCATACCTTTTCCCCGGCGAAGATGTGGATCGCGGGCCTGACCGAGCTGCGCAAGCCTCTTCTTCATCTGCATACGCAATACAATCGCGAAATACCGTGGGATTCGATCGACATGGACTTTATGAATACGAACCAGGCGGCTCACGGCGATCGTGAATACGGTTTCATCGGCGCGCGCCTCGGCCTTCCGCGCAAAGTCGTGGTCGGCCACTGGCAAGATCAGGCGGTGCGGGCCCGCATCGGCGCTTGGACGCGCATCGCGGTCGCATTCAACGAGAGCCGCACGTTGAAGGTGGTCCGCTTCGGCGACAACATGCGCCAAGTGGCCGTCACCGAAGGCGACAAGGTCGAAGCGCAGATCAAGTTCGGCTGGTCGGTGAACACGCACGGCGTCGGCGATCTTGTTCAGCTTGTGAATGCCGTAACCGACGCGGAAGTCGCCGGGCTGTTGAGCGAGTACGAGGAGCGTTACGACATCGTGCCGGAAGGCCGCACGGCCGGGCCGGTCCGCGACGCGATCGCCTATCAGGCGAAGCTGGAAATCGCGATCAAGCGTTTTCTTGACGAAGGCGGGTTTACCGCGTTCACGACGACGTTCGAGGATCTGCACGGGTTGGAGCAGCTTCCGGGCCTTGCGGCTCAGCGCCTGATGGAGCAAGGCTACGGCTTTGCCGGCGAAGGCGACTGGAAGACGGCCGCGCTGACCCGGCTGCTGAAGGTCGCTTCCGGAAACGACCGCACGGTGTTTATGGAGGATTACACGTATCATCTGGAGTCCGGCAACGAAATGGTGCTCGGTTCGCATATGCTTGAAGTGTGCCCGACGATCGCGGCGTCGAAGCCGCGCATCGAGGTGCACCCGCTCGGCATCGGCGGCAAGGCCGCACCGGCCCGCCTCGTCTTCGACGGCAAGGCGGGAGAGGCGATCAACGTCTCCCTTATCGATCTCGGCACGCGCTTCAGGATGATCGTAAGCGAGGTGGTCGGCGTCGAAGTCGAGAAGGACATGCCGAAGCTGCCGGTCGCGCGCGTCCTCTGGAAGGTTCTGCCTTCGCTGCAGGTCGGCGCGGAAGCGTGGATTCTCGCCGGCGGCGCGCATCACACGGTCTACTCCCAAGCGCTGACGACCGAGCAAATGCTGGACTTGGCCGATCTGTTCGGCATCGAAGCCGTCGTCATCGACAAAAACACGAACACGCGCCAGCTCCGCAACGAGCTGCAATGGGGCCACGTCGTCTGGAATCACCTGCGGTAAGCGAAGCCGCGCCGGTCGTTACGGATGCGCCGCGTTCCCGATCGCCGGCCTGGGATAGTTCCCGGGCCGGTTTTTTAGCGCGACCGGCCATTAACGAACAAGCATTTCCAAACGCGCTGTCGGACTTGGGATGAGCCCTATTGGGCGGAGGTTTGGAGGATGCTCCCGCTCAAAAATCGCGTTGCATCCGGAAAGAGAGTCGGGAACGGCATGCCGGCAGAGGCCGAAGTTGCCCAAGATTACGCAGCGGCTGTTCGTTCATCGCAACCGCGGATGTAATCGCAACTCCGGTTCTATCGTTACTGTGGCTGTAATCGCAACCGCAGTCATACCGCAACTTCGGCAATTTATCGCAACCGTGACCATACAGCCACCGTAGCCGATGAGCAACCGCGGCCTATGCGTCTATATTGGAAATTTCCAATCAAATTCGCCGTTCAGGCGCCGAAAGCCGGTCTATGTTGGAATATATCCAATTTTCTGGTCCGCAGAAGCCGAATCCACAAGGTTCTCGGGCCTTTTCATTGGATCAAATCCAACATACGTTGCGGAAATGAACGAAAGGAACCCGTATCCTGTACAAAATCCAATATAGCCGCTCGGGGCTAGAGCTACATGGCGGCTAAGCACCGCCGATCGGGGGCATGTAGGGTACTGGACGGACTACATGGCGGGTTGGCGGGGGCGATGACGGTAAAGAGAGGTAATGGGCGGACTACTTGGCGTGCTGAACACTGCCGAACGTAACCCAATCGCCCGGGTAGGTCCCCTCCGAACGGAACTCCCGTCGCGAACGGGCTTCAACGCGTGGATTCCCCGTCTTTCCGTCTTTTTCAAGCCGGACGGCCAAGCGGATTCGGCCGGTTGCCGGAAGGGACCCGACAAAAACGGTCCAGAACCAGCCCGAACATGACCTTCAAATAACGGAAATCCAAATATGGGGTGTTAATTGGGCAGTCGCCGTTTTTTTTGCGTTACGGGCCTCTGTACCTGCCAGACTGCGGCAGAATGGAAAAAAGCTGCGATCTCGGCGTGGATCGGGAAAACGGCTCGAACAGCGCACTCGGCGCAAACGTCGCATATCGGCGCTAACAGCGCATTCGGTTCAAAAGGCGCATATCGTTGGACTTGCCGGAGTCTAGGAGCCGGATCACAGCCATGAAAATTGTCACAATATCGACAACAGGAAAAATTGGGGAAGAAAGCGAATATTGACACAGTACAACCGGCACTTTTCGACAACAGTCAACGGGGGTCCTTTGTCATGAAGATTTCATTTGGCATCGTCAAAAAAATGGTACTCGGCATTACCGTCGTATCCGGAATTACGTATATGACGAGCGCATTTTTCCTGCTGGTGCTGAAAGACTGGTTCGACTTTCTTCCCAGTTGGTTGTTCGTCCTTCTCACGCTGCTCGTAGGCGTGTTCTGGACCGGGCTTTTCGGTTTCTTCTTCTCCAAATGGCTGCTCAAGCCGCTGCTGTCGCTGACGGCGGCGGCGCGCGAAGCGGCGGAAGGGAATTTGCGCGTGCACGTGGCGGTCGGCCGGACGAACGATGAGCTGACGATGCTCAGCCGCTCGTTCGACCACATGCTGAAGCAGCTGATTACGATCATCAACGGCATCCGCGACAATTCCGGCATAGCCGACCAGCATGCGGCGGATTTGCAGTCGGCGATCGGCGAGGCCGCACGGCAAATCGAGCAGATTTCCGAGCAGGCGGAAACGATTACGGAAGGCACGCAGCGGCAGCATCAGTCAGCGGAGTCGATGCGGCTTTCCGTCGAGGAACTGTCGGAAGCGGCGAACGAGATCAACGGCCAGGCGGCGGAAGCGCGGGAGAGGACCCGCATCATGAACCGTTCCGTGGAGGAAAGCGAAAAAGTGTTCCGCTCGATGATCGACGGCATGCAGCAGCTTGCCGAGCAGAACCGCGGCGCGCTCGAAATCGTCAAAAAGCTCAACGAGCATGCCGACCAGATCGGTTCGATTTCGAACGTTGTCGGGGATTTTGCCGATCAGACCCACCTGCTTGCGCTTAACGCTTCCATCGAAGCGGCGCGCGCGGGCGAGGAAGGCAAAGGCTTTGTTGTCGTCGCCCAGGCGGTCAAGAAGCTGGCCGAGCAGAGCGGCAGCGCCGTCAAGGACATTCACCAGGTGATTACGCAGATTCAGGCGGAAATCGCCAATGCCGTCAAGCATATCCAGCAGCAATCGCAGGTGGCGGAACGCGAATACAAGCAGGGTCAGGCTTCGGCCGAATCGCTCGCGACGGTTGCCCGGGAAGCGGAACTTGTCAGCGAAATCGTGGAAACCATCGCCGCGCGGCTCGCCCGTCAGACCGAGAAGGTGGAGGGCGTGCTGAACGAAGCGCGCAATATCGCCCGGGAGGCGGAGGCGATTCGCTTGGGGGCGAAGGAAGTGTCGTCGGCTTCGCAGGAGCAGACGGCGGTAATGCAGGAGATTGCCGCATCGTCCGAGTCTTTGCGCGCCAAGTCGTCGGATTTGCAGACGAAAGTCGCATTTTTCAAATAAGGCAGCAGCGGAGAGCTCCCTTTCGGGGGCTCTTTTTGCGTGAACGGCGACGGGAATCGGCCTCAAAATATTTTGAAAATTCGGATGAAAACAGCCGGCTTTTCGCTTATAATGAATGTAAGATACATGTGATATGTAAGAAATATTGACAAAAAACTGCCTCTTTCGCGTACGATGCCCAGCCATTTCTTCAAAGGCGGTGACTCCCGGCATGACCATGACTTCCCCCTTCGTTTCTTCCGAAATGCTGTATTTGTTTAACCGCGGCCAATTATTTCATGCATACCGCACGTTCGGCGCACATACGGTGGAATGCGGAGGAGAGACCGGCGTTCGCTTCGCGGTGTGGGCTCCCCGCGCGCGCGACGTTCGCGTGGCCGGCGCGTTCAACGGATGGAACGGGGCGAACCATCGGCTGGAGCCGGCGGGAACGACGGGCGTTTGGATCGGTTTTGTCCCCGGCATCGGGGAAGGCGAGATCTACAAGTACGAAATCGTAGACGCTTCCGGCAACCTTAAGCTCAAGGCCGATCCGTTCGCGTTTCACGCCGAGCTGCGCCCGGCGACCGCTTCCGTCGTCGCCCGTCCGGACGGGTACGAGTGGCAGGATCGGGAGTGGCTGGAAAGCAGGCGCAAGAGAGCGCCGTACGACAGGCCCATGCTTGTCTATGAAGTTCATCTGGGAAGCTGGCGGACCGACGGTCCCGGGTCGTTTCGGAGTTACGAACGGCTCGCCGAAGAATTGGTCGATTACGTCGCGGAGATGGGGTACACCCACATCGAGGTGCTGCCGCTGACGGAGCATCCGCTGGATCAGTCCTGGGGCTATCAGGCGACCGGGTATTTCGCGCCGACTAGCCGCTACGGGCCTCCGGAAGGGCTCAAGCTGCTTGTCGACCGCTGCCACCGGCGCGGCATCGGCGTGCTGCTCGACTGGGTGCCCGGCCACTTCTGCAAGGATGAACACGGGCTGCGGCTGTTCGACGGAACGCCCCAATTCGAGCCGGACGATTGGCGCCTTGCGGAGAAGCCGCTCTGGGGCACGCTCGCCTTCGATTTCGGCAAGCCGGAAGTGCAGAGCTTTCTCATTTCCAACGCGATCTACTGGCTGGAGGTTTATCATGTGGACGGCCTCCGGGTCGACGCCGTGGCCAGCATGATCGACCTTCATTTCGACAAGCCTGCGGAAATGCACACCCGCAACCGCAGAGGAGGAACCGAGCATCTGGAGGCGATCGAATTTTTGCGCAAGCTGAACGAAACGGTCTTCCGCTATTTTCCGGATGCGTTGATGGTCGCCGAGGATTCCTCCGCGTGGCCCGGCGTTACCTCTCCGACTTATCTGGGCGGCCTCGGATTCAATTACAAATGGAATATGGGCTGGATGAACGATTCGCTGAAGTACATGCAAACCGACCCGTCCCGCCGTCCTTCCGTCCATTCGCTTTTGACTTTCTCTCTTCTGTACGCCTATTCCGAAAATTACGTGCTTCCGCTGTCGCACGACGAAGTCGTGCACGGCAAAGGTTCGCTGCTGGGCAAGATGCCCGGCACCTACGAAGAGAAATTCGCCAATCTTCGGCTGTATTACGGCTATTGGATGACGCATCCCGGCAAAAAGCTGCTGTTCATGGGCGGCGAATTCGGCCAGTTCGACGAATGGAAGGACGCCGCGGAACTGGACTGGCCGCTGCTGCGTTACCCGCTTCACGACGCCATGCGGCGGTATGTGCGGGATTTGAACGCTTTGTACGGAGCGGAGGCCGCATTGTGGGAGCAAGATCATCATCCGGACGGCTTTCGCTGGATCGATGCGGACAATGCCGCCCAAGCCATGCTCACGTATGTCCGTTTCGCGCGGGACGAGCGGCGTCACCTCGTCTGCGTCTGCAATTTTTCCAGAACGTTTTATCCCGTTTACCGCATCGGCGTTCCCGGCGGGACGGCTTACCGCCCGATCATGAGCAGCGATTTCGCCGATTACGGCGGCTCCGGCTGCCGGATGCCCAGACAGGCGAAGGCGGAGCGGAAGCCGCTGCACGGGCAGCCGTTCAGCATCGGGATCCCTGTTCCGCCGCTGACGTTTTTGCTGCTGGAACCGGAGCCGTATGCCGTCTTGTGACCCGCTGAAAGCACGGAATCTTCGCATAGAGAGGAGTCGTTCAACATGCGCCGCAACGAATGCATCGCCATGCTGCTCGCGGGAGGGGAAGGCCGAAGATTGGGCGTGTTGACCAAAGACCTGGCGAAACCGGCCGTCCATTTCGGAGGAAAATACCGGATCATCGACTTTACGCTCAGCAACTGCGTCAATTCGGGAATCGAAACGGTGGGCGTGCTCACCCAATACCAGCCGCTCGTGCTTAACCAATACCTGGGCATCGGCAGCCCGTGGGGACTCGACCGCCGGGACGGCGGCATGCATGTCCTCCCTCCCTATGTCCGCCAAAAGGGCGGCGTTTGGTACAAAGGAACGGCGAACGCCATCTATCAAAATATCGGATTTATCGAACGGTACGACCCCGAATACGTTCTGGTTATTTCCGGCGACCACATTTACAAGATGAATTACGAACGGCTCCTCCACGCGCACAAAAAAAACCGGGCGGACGCGACGATCGCCGTCATCTCCGTCCCCTGGGAGGATGCGGGCCGCTTCGGCATTCTGAGTGCCGACGAGGACGGGCGGATCGTCGAATTCGCGGAAAAGCCCAGCCAGCCGAAGAGCAACCTGGCTTCGATGGGCGTATATATGTTTTCCTGGCCGGCGCTGCGGGAGGCGCTCGTTCGCGACGAAGCCGACAGCCGCTCCTCCAACGATTTCGGCAAGGACGTCATTCCGAGGCTGCTGGCGGAAGGCTCGCGGTTATATGCGTACCGGTTCGGCGGGTATTGGAAAGATGTCGGGACGATCGAGAGCTTGTGGGAAGCGAACATGGATTTGCTGGAAGACGCCCCGGGGCTGCATTTGGACGACAGGACGTGGCGGATTTATTCGGTGAATCCGAACCAGCCCGCCCACTACTTGTCGCCTCTCGCTTCCGTCCGAAACTCGCTCGTCAGCGAGGGGTGCGTCGTCGAAGGGCGGGTAAACCGGTCCGTGCTGTTTCACGGCGTAAAGACGGGGGAAGGGAGCCATGTGGAGGATTCGGTGATTATGCCCGGCGCGGTGATCGGGCCGGGAGCGAGGGTCATTCGCGCCATTGTCGGGGAACATGCGGTCGTCGCCGGCGGGTGCCGGGTCGGAAGCGCCGATTCCGGGCCGATCGCGGTCGTCGCAAGCGGCGAGCACATCGCTGCGGAAAATACGCTGGAGGAGGCGAATCCGTTATGAAGCTGCCGCTGATGGGCGTCATTAACCTGATCCACGAAACGGAGGAAATGGGCGCGCTGACCGCCGGCCGCTGTCTCGCCACGGTTCCGTTCGGGGGCCGCTACCGGCTGATCGATTTTGTCCTCTCCTCGATGGTGAATTCGGGCATTTCCAACGTATCGGTTTTTGCGCATACGAAATTCCGCTCGCTGATGGATCACCTGGGTTCGGGCAGCAACTGGGACTTGCACCGGAAGCAGCAAGGGCTGTTCGTGCTGCCCCCGGCGATAGAGGACCAGACCGACTTCGGCAAGGGAGACCTGTATCACTTCTGGCGCCACCGGGATTACTTCAAGCGCAGCGAACACGAATACGTCGTCATCGCCCGCAGCCATATCGTCTGCAACATCGATTTCGGGGCCGTGCTGGCGTTTCATCAGGCGCGCGGCGCGGATATTACCGTCGTATGCAAACGGTGGCCGGGCGCCCGGACCGGACTGGTCCGCAAAGCGCGGCTGGATGAAAGCGGCCGGATTACGGAGATGCAGGATCATTTCGGACGGCTGGCCAGCGAGGTGGTGTCGATGGAGATGTACGTGCTCGGCAAGGAACTGCTTGTCGACCTGGTTGAAACTTCGCTCGCGCAGGGCAAAGATCATTTCGTCCGCCACGCCGTATTGTCCCGTCTCGGGGAATTGAACGTCAGCGCGTATTTGCACGAAGGCTATCTCGGCGTCGTCAACAGCATACCGGCGTATTACCGCCACAGCATGGAGCTGCTCGACCAGCAAGTGTGGAAAGAGCTGTTTTTCGAACCGGGGTCCGTTTTGACCAAAGTGAAGGATGAGCCGCCGACCCGCTACCGAAGCCGCGCGGCCGTCGTGCAATCGCTGGTGGCCAACGGCTGCGAAATCGACGGGGAAGTCTACAACAGCATTCTGTTCCGCGGGGTAAAAATCCGCAAAGGCGCGGTCGTGCGCAACAGCATCGTCATGCAGAACGGCATCGTGGGCGAGGGCGGAATGCTCGAGAACTGCATTCTCGACAAGGAAGCCGAAATCCGGCCGCTGCAGCAGCTCAAAGGTTCGCCCGACATGCCCTTTCTGGCGGCGAAGCGGCACGTGATCTGAGGGACAAGGAGGGGTTCGATGAAGGTCTGGTTTGCGGCATCGGAAGCGGTGCCGCTTGTCAAGACGGGAGGGCTGGCCGATGTCGCCGGCGCGCTGCCGAAGGCGCTGGGGAAGCTGGGCGTGGACGTGACGGTGGTGCTGCCCAAATACGGCGCCATTCCGGAGGCGTTCACGAAGGACGCGGCGACGCTCGACACGTTCGAAGTCCAGCTCGGCTGGCGGCGGCAATATTGCGGCGTGCTGGAAACGCATGCCGACGGCGTGCGATATTTGCTGATCGACAACGAATCCTATTTCAAGCGGCATTATCTGTACGGGTACGGGGATCAAGAGGCGGAGCGGTTTGCGTTTTTCTGCCTTGCCGTCTGCGAAGCGCTCGTCCGGTCCAAGACGCCGCCCGACATCGTGCACTGTCACGACTGGCAGACCGGGCTCATTCCGATGCTGCTTCGCACCCGGTACGCGTACGATCCGGGGCTGAAGCCGGTCCGAACCGTATTCACCGTTCATAATTTGCAGTATCAGGGGGTGTTCTCCCGCGAGCTGCTCAAGGACCTGCTGTCGATCGGGGACGACTTGTTCGGCGAAGAAGGGCTGGAATTTTACGGAGCGGGAAGCTGCATGAAGGCGGGGCTGCGCTACGCGGACAAGTTGACGACGGTCAGTCCCGCCTACGCGCAGGAAATCCAAACCGAGGCCTACGGAGAAAAGCTGGACGGCGTGCTGCGGCAGCGCGCCGGCGACCTGACGGGCATTCTGAACGGCATCGATACGGACAGCTACGATCCGCGGCGCGATCCGAACCTGGCGGTTCCGTACCGCCATTCGCTGGCCAAAAAGCGCAAAAACAAATCCGCGCTGCAGCGCGAATTCGGGCTGCCCGAGAGCGAGCGAACGCCCATGATCGGCATCGTGTCCCGGCTCGCCGGCCAGAAGGGCTTCGATCTGATCGGCGAGGCGCTGCCGGAGCTTCTGGCCGAGGATCTGCAGATGGTCGTGCTCGGGTCCGGCGACCCGCATTTCGAGGCGATGCTGCGCGACGCGAGCGGGCGGCATCCGGACAAGCTGTTTGTCTGGTTCGGCTTTAACGAGGGGCTGGCGCGCCGCATCTACGCGGCTTCGGACATGTTCCTCATGCCGTCCCGCTTCGAGCCGTGCGGGCTGAGCCAGTTGATTGCGATGCGCTATCTGACCGTGCCGATCGTCAGGGAGACCGGCGGGCTGCGGGATACGGTCGAGCCCTACAACGAGTTTGAAGGTACGGGCAACGGCTTCAGCTTCGGACCGGCCGCGTCCCGCGACATGGTGTTTACGGTCCGGAGGGCGCTGGCTTTTTACAAGGACGAAGCGGTCTGGGAACGAATCGTCAAAGCTGGCGCAAGCCGGGATTACAGTTGGAAGACGTCTGCCGACGCCTATCGGCGGATCTATCGCGAGCTTGCCCAATAAGGAAGGAGGATTTGCGCATGGCCCGGCATCTGGTGCTCGGAAACGGCAAATTTTTGGTGAATCTGGACAGGAACTGTTTTATTCGGGATATATACTTTCCGTTCGTCGGGCAGCTCAACCATACCGGCGGGAACCCGTGCCGGTTCGGCATCTGGTGCGGCGGCAAGTTCGCCTGGCTGGACGATCCGTCCTGGCGCATCGAGCTCGGCTACATCGAGAACTCCCTGGTGACGAACGTCACCGCCCGCAACGAGGAGCTCGGCCTGGAGCTGTCCGTCAACGACGGCATCCACCAGCGGGAATGCATCTACATCAAGCGGATCAACGTTCGCAACTTGACCGGCGAAGAGAAGGACGTAAGGTTGTTCTTCCACCAGGACCTGATGATCGACGACAGCGAAGTCGGGGATACGGCGGCGTTTTTCCCGGGCAACCGGACGGTCTTTCATTACAAACGATCCTCCTATTTCATGTTTAACGGCCGCTCTCCCGGCGGCGGCATCTTCCAGTTCTCGACCGGCATCAAGCGGTTCCATGCGGCGGAAGGCACCTGGCGGGACGCCGAAGACGGCGAGCTGATGGGCAACGCGATCGCGCAAGGCTCGGTGGACAGCACGATCAGCCTGCGCGCGGAGGTGCCGGGGGAAGGCGAGAGCACATTCTACTACTGGATGTCGGTCGGCGCAGACCTCGAAGAAGTGAAGCGGCTGGATCAATACGTGTTGGAAAGCCATCCGGAAAAGCTGCTGAGCCGCATCGTCATCTACTGGAACCATTGGCTCGCCAAAGCGGACGCGCAGTTCGGGGATTTGCCCGATTCCGTCGTCCGGCTTTACAAGCACAGCCTGCTGATCGTGCGGACGCAGATCGACGAGCGGGGCGCCATCGTTGCCGCGGCCGATACCGACATCCTGCAGTACAACCGGGACCACTACAGCTACATGTGGCCGCGGGACGGCGCCCTGATCGCCGACGCGTTGTCGCTTGCCGGCTATCACGGGACGATTGCGCCGTTTTTCGAATTTTGCAACCGCGCGCTGTCGCCGGAAGGATATCTGTATCACAAGTACAACCCGGACGGAACGGTCGGTTCCAGCTGGCATCCGTATGTCGTTCAGGGCAGCCCGCGGCTGCCGATTCAGGAGGACGAGACGGCGCTGGTGCTGTACGCGCTGTGGAAGGACTACGAGCGCCACGGGGAAATCGAGCTGCCGCAGGCGCTGTATCCGACGCTTGTCCGCAAGGCGGCTTCGTTCATGTGCGAATTCATCGAGCCGTCGCTCGGACTGCCGCTGCCCAGCTACGACCTGTGGGAGGAGCGCTTCGGCATCTGGACGTATACGGCGGCGTCGGTGTACGGCGGGTTGATGGCGGCGTCGTATTTCGCCGACCTGTTCGGCGATTATGAGCGGAGCGACCGCTACCGGAGCGCGGCGGAGCGCATGAAGGCGGGGCTGCTGGAGCACTTGTGGGACGAGGAATCCGGGCGGTTCGCGCGCGGCCTGGTGCAGCGGGACGGACATTGGGTCAAGGACATGACGCTGGAAAGCAGCCTGTTCGGCCTGTTCGAATTCGGCGTGCTGCCGGCGGACGACGATCGGGTGGCCGGCACGATGAAAGCGATCGAAGACGGACTGGCCGTACGGACCGAAACGGGAGGCATTGCCCGCTACACGAACGATTGCTACTTCAAGCAAAGCGACGATGTGCAAAGGGTTCCCGGCAATCCGTGGATCATCTGCACGCTGTGGGCGGCAAGTTTTCAGATCGAGACGGCCAAGACGACGGAAGATCTGAAGAGGCCGAAAGCGACGCTCGAAAACGTGACGCGGCACACGTTGCAGGGCGGCAATCTGCCGGAGCAGCTTCACCCGCTCGACGGCAGTCCCTTGTCGGTGGCGCCGCTTACCTGGTCGCACGCGACCTACGTCAGCACCGTATGCAAGTATGTACGGAAAAGGGAGCAGCTTGCGGCTGCGGATCCGAAGCAGAGTCAGGAGCTTAAGGAAGACAGCGATTCCGGTTCTTGAAGCTTCTTGGCGCAACGGTATTCCAAACGGCCGCTTTGGAATGTTAGAATGAGTAAGACTATGGGATGGAAAATCGGGAATCACCATACGAATGAAGTTTTCGCATCTGGAGGTAGCCATGGAACTTTTGGAAGTTTTCAAAGCCTTGTCCAATGAAACGAGGCTGCAGATGCTGCAGTGGTTAAAGCACCCGGAAATTCATTTTCCGAAACCGCTTAACGGGGATATCCGCGAAGACGGGGTGTGCGTGAGCGATATTCACAAAAAAGTCGGATTGTCGCAATCCACCGTATCCCTTTACCTGTCCATGCTGCAAAACGCCGGATTAATAAAAGCAAAACGCATTGGGCAATTTACGTATTATAAAAGGGACGAGGAAAATATTAAAAAAATGACGGAACTGCTGGCCAGGGAATTGTAAATCCCGCCCGGGTCGGCCGCCGCTGCTTGATCCTTGCAGGAAACGCATTTTTGTTTTATGATTATATCGATATTTTTAGATATTTATCATTGTAGATTCGGAGGGGACGCTGATGAACCGCTTTGAGCAGCATAGAGGGTATTCGCGCCTATTTAAACAAGACAACCTGACGCTCGGATTGTTCTTTCCGTTGGAATCGTACGAAGGCAGCGTTCCGGAGATGAACTTGGAAAAGCAAATGAAGCTGGCCAAAAGAGCCGAGGAGCTCGGTTTCGCCGCCTTGTTCGTCCGGGACGTTCCGCTGCACGACCCCTATTTCGGAGACGTGGGCCAAATTTACGATCCCTGGGTCTATTTGGGGTATCTGGCCGCCAACACCCGGGACATCGCGCTGGGCACCGCCAGCATCATTCTCACGTTGCGCCATCCGTTGCATGTGGCCAAAGCCGCCGCTTCCGTCGACCGCCTTTCCGGCGAACGGCTGATTCTCGGCGTGGCGACCGGGGACCGTCCGATCGAATTCCCCGCTTTCTCGGTCAATCCCGGAGAGCGCGGCGCTTTGTTCCAGGAAGCCGTTTCGGTTATGAAAACGGCGTGGAAGGAGAGCTTCCCGACGATTCAATCGCCGCGCGTTGATATGACGCAGGGGGATCTTCTGCCCAAACCGCGCCTGGCGGATATTCCCGTGCTGGTAACCGGCCACAGCCTGCAGTCCGAGGAATGGATTGCCGAACACGGCGACGGCTGGATGTATTATCCCCGAAATGTGAAATTCCAGGCGGAGCTGATTAAAAATTGGCGGTCGCACACCGATCAGTTTAAACCGTTCACCCAATCCCTGTATATCGATTTGACCGAGGATCCGAACCATCCGCCGGTTCCCATCCATTTGGGGTTCCGAATCGGGCGCAATCCGCTGCTTGATTTCATTCGCTTTTTGAAGCAAATCGGCGTCAACCACGTGATCATCAATCTGAAATACGGCCATCGTCCGGTGGAAGAAGTGATCGAAGAGCTGGGCGAAGAAGTCGTGCCGCATTTTCCCGCATTGACGGGCAAGCAACAGGAACATTCGTGAGCGGACGAACCCCGGCTGTCTCGCGGCCGGTTGGCTTCGCCAGAATCCGTTAAGGAGTGGCTGCTGTGAAAGTGCTGACGATCGTTTCGCATCCGAGAAGAAAATCTTACGTTTGCCGTTGCCGAACGCTTCGTTCAAGGCCTGACCGATGCCGGCCATGAAGCGGAAGTGGCGGACTTGTACGGGGAGGAGTTCGATCCGCTTGTCTTCGAAAAAGACGAGCCCGATTGGGACAACCCCCAAAAGCGCTATTCCGCGCGCGTTCACGCCGAGATGGAACGGCTGAAACGAAACGAAGGGCTGGCGTTTATCTTCCCGTTGTGGTGGTATTCCTTGCCGGCCATGGTCAAAGGCTATATCGACCGCACGTGGAACTATGGCTTCGCTTACGGCGGATCGAAGCTTCCGCACAAAAAAGTATTATGGATTCCGCTGGTCGGGGAGACGGAAGAAAGCTTGAAAAAACGGAATTTCGATACGATGATTTCCCATTATCTGAATGTCGGTCTGGCCGGGTATACGGGCATTTCCCAATCGGAAGTGGCGTTCCTGTACAACACGCTGGCCGAGGATATGGAGAGCGGGGAAGAGATCGGCAAGCATTACGACAATCTGCTGCAACGAGCGTATGCGTTGGGGCAACGCTACGGCGATTCCGTGGACGCGGGAATCGGTTCGGCGGGAAGGAGGAACTGACGCGATGGCTTACCGTGTTTATGCGATGGATTTTTCCTTTTACAACTCCATGGGCATTTACAGCTTTGAAGCGCGGTGCGAGATGCTGAAAGAGATCGGGTACGACGCCATGCATATGTCCGTCTGGCACGGAGAGCGGTGGCGGGATGCGGCGAAGCTTGCCGGCGTCAAGGAAAAATACGGGCTGGACGTCGCGGGCGTGTACGTCGTGCTGGATTTGTCTTTGGGCGAGGACCATCCGAAAAATCAAGGCATCCTGAAACTGCTGGAGACGATCGAGGGATGCTCGACGGTCGAACTGGCGATCCAGTCCGTAGGCGGCCGTCTGCGTCCGTCGGACCCGGCGGGCGACGACATCGCGGCGAAGTGGCTGGAAAAAGCGCTTAAGATTTGCGAGCGGCGGAACATCGACCTCCTGCTGTATACGCATCTGTCTTTCTGGATCGAACGCCACGAGGATGCGGTGCGGCTGTGCCGGCGGTTGAACCACCCCAATCTGGGCATCGTGTTCTGCGGCTACCACTGGTACGCCGTCGACGGAACCAACCTGACGGGCATTCTGGAGGCGGCTGCGCCGTACCTGAAGCAAGCGAACCTGTCCGGCAGCCGCCGGAATCCGCACGGATTCGGCAACGTGGCGACGATCGAGCCGCTGGACGAAGGCGAGCTGGATAACTTCGCTTTGCTTGGAGCGTTGAAAAAGATCGGTTTTGATGGAATGATCGGTTTTCAGGGCTGGAGCGAGGGGGGCGACGCCTACGCAAAGCTGAAACGGTCGCTCCAGGCTTTCCGCGACATGGAACGGCGCCTTGAGGCTCATCCGCATTGGGCGGAATTGAAATTGCTGCCGTAACCTGACCGCTCCGTCTCCGCCGGAGGACGCCGATTTTTTTTCGGTGGCATATTCGGGAGGGTTACGATATAATGTGACATTATACGTTTGCAGTTCAATGCGATTATGCGCGCCAACGCTGCAACGTTTCACAATTGAATACTTTGGGAACAGGTGCTTTGGACCCTTCGTCCAAGGCTTAAAAGGGAAGACCGGTGCAAATCCGGCGCGGTCCCGCCACTGTAACAGAGGAGCCGCAGCGCTTGGCCACTGACCGCAAGGTTGGGAAGGCTGCTGACAAGGCGTAGATTCTGGAGCCAGGAGACCTGCCTGTTCTAACAACACTGCTTTGACCTACGGGAGATAGGGAGGTGTTAAAGATGGCGTCCGTCTTATGCGAAACAAACAAGAGGGGCATCTTTATCCTGCTTATTTTAGGATAGGGATGCCTTTTTTATTTGCGGCCTGCTGCTATCACTTAAACCTTGCGAGGAGTGCTGAACATTGATCAAAAGCGGTAATTTGGGTTACCCCAGAATCGGAAAAAATCGCGAATGGAAAAAAGCGCTTGAAGCGTTCTGGTCCGGCAAGCTGGATGAAAAAAGCTTTCTCGAGCAGCTGGCGGAAATTCGGCTGGACGGCCTAAAGCGCCAGCGGGAGAAGGGCATCGACCGGATTCCGGTGGGCGACTTCACCTTGTACGATCATATGCTGGATACGGCCGTCATGTTCGGATTGGTTCCCAAACGGTTCGACTACAAAGGCGGCGCGGTTCCGCTTTCCGTCTATTACGCCATGGCCCGCGGCGACCGGGAGGCGACGGCGTGCGAAATGACGAAATGGTTCAACACGAACTACCATTATATTGTGCCGGAATTGGCGGATGCGGCGCCGGCGCTGACCGAGAATCGCCCGCTTTCCGCTTACCGGGAGGCCAAAGCGAAGCTCGGCATTGCCGGCAAGCCGGTGATGGTCGGCTTGTACACGTTTTTGAAGCTGTCCAAAGGCTATGAACCGGAGCAGATCGGGGGATGGATCGACCGGCTGCTGCCGCTCTATGTCCAGGTGTTCAAGGAACTGGAAGCCGAAGGCGTGGAATGGGTGCAGGTTGACGAACCGATTCTCGCCACTTCCTTGACGGAGGAGGACATGAAGCGCGTAAGCGCCGTTTACGAGGCGCTGGCCCAAGCGGCTCCGCGGTTGAAGGTCATGCTGCAAACGTATTTTGAAGCCGTCGATCACTACGAAGCCGTCATTTCCCTCCCCGTTCGGGGGATCGGACTTGATTTCGTTCACGGCTCGGAGCAAAACCTCCGCTCATTGACTACCTTCGGGTTCCCGGAAGATAAAGTGCTTGGCGCGGGCGTGATTGACGGGCGCAACATTTGGCGTGCCGATCTGGATGCCAAGCTGGAGCTTCTTGCGCAGTTGTCCGCGGTCGTTCCCTACGAGCGCATGATCGTCCAGCCGTCTTGCAGCCTGCTTCATGTTCCGGTTACCACGGAGCCGGAAAACAAGCTGGACCCGGTTCTGAAAGCGGCGCTGGCCTTTGCGGACGAGAAGCTGGACGAGCTTGCGCTGCTCGTCAAAGCCGTTAAGGAAGGCAAGGCTGCCGTCGCGGAAGAGCTTACGGCCAGCAGGGAGGCAAGAGAAGCGCTGCAGCAGTCGCCGCTTCGCAACCGTCCATCCGTTCAGGAAGCGGTCGCCCGGCTCGACGCCCATCCTTCCCGAAGGGCGAGCAGCTTCGAGACCCGGCGGAAGGTTCAACAGCAGAGATGGCAGCTGCCGCTGCTGCCGACGACGACGATCGGCAGCTTCCCGCAAACGCCGGAAGTCCGGCAAGCCCGGCTGAAATGGAGAAAAGGCGAGTGGAGCAACGAGCAGTACGAAACGTTTATCCGGGAACAAATCAAAACGTGGATCGAGCTGCAAGAGGAGCTCGGACTCGACGTATTCGTTCACGGGGAATTCGAGCGGACGGACATGGTGGAATTTTTCGGGGAGAAGCTGGACGGATTTGCGTTTACGTCGAACGGATGGGTGCAGTCGTACGGCTCGCGCTGCGTGAAGCCGCCGGTCATCTACGGCGATGTCGCGTTCGTCAAGCCGATGACGGTTGCGGAAACGGTGTATGCCCAATCCCTTGCGAACAAGCCGGTCAAAGGGATGCTGACGGGCCCGATTACGATTCTGAACTGGTCGTTCGTCCGCGACGATATGCCGCGCGAGCAGGTGGCGTATCAAATCGCGCTTGCGCTGCGCAGCGAAGTCGAGGCGCTGGAAGCGGCGGGCATCGGCATGATCCAGGTAGACGAGCCTGCGCTCCGGGAAGGGCTGCCGCTCAAACGCGACAAATGGGCGGATTATTTGGATTGGGCGGTCCGGGCTTTCCGCCTGTCGACCTCCACCGTGAAGGACGAGACCCAGATCCATACGCATATGTGCTACAGCGAGTTTCACGATATTATCGACGCCATCCGCGCGCTGGATGCGGACGTCATTTCGATCGAAACCTCGCGCAGTCACGGCGAGCTGATCGAAAGCTTTGAAAACAACACGTACGACAAGGGAATCGGGCTCGGGGTATACGATATTCACAGCCCGAGGGTGCCGTCCGTCGAGGAAATGGTCGCCATGATCGACCGGGCGCTAAGGGTTCTCGATCCGGCGCTGTTCTGGATCAATCCCGACTGCGGGTTGAAAACGCGCAAGCAGGAGGAGACGGTCGCTTCGCTGCGGAATATGGTCGAGGCAACCAAGATTGCCCGGGAAAAATATGCTGTGAAGTGCTGAGGTTCATAAGAAAAAGCCGGGTCATCCTGACGGATGCCCGGCTTTTTTCGGGGAACGAGTTTTTAGTTGCCGGTGAAGCGGGCAATCTCCTGCTTTTGGCCGTTGATGACGAGTTGAAACACGTCGGGCCGGCTATAGTGGCCCGTCACATCAAAGTCGAAGCGGCTTTGCGTAACTTGGGACAGGTCAAGCTCGGCCGTCAGGATGCCTTCCCGGTTGTAGAGCGGCTCCGCCACATAGTCTCCAAGCGGGCCGACGATGGCACTGCCGCCTCTGCAAAGAATGTCGGGATCGGACCGAATGTCCTCGTAGCAGGCCAAGTCGCCGGGATACGAATCTTTCGTCACAAACTGGTTGCAGGACACGACAAAGCAGCGGCCTTCGCAGGCAATGTGCCGCAACGTGGCCTGCCAGGTGTCGCGCGCATCCGCGGTCGGCGTAATCAAGATGTCAATGCCTTGCGCATACATGGCCATGCGGGCAAGCGGCATATAATTTTCCCAGCAGATCAGACCGCCGATCCGGCCGAAAGGGGTATCGATCACCGTAAGCGTGCTGCCGTCCCCTTGTCCCCACAAGAGCCGTTCAGCCCCTGTCGGCACCAGCTTTCGATGTTTTCCCCATACGCTTCCGTCCGGCCCGATATACACGATGGAATTGTATAACGTGCCGGTGCTGAATTCCCGATCCCGCTCCACCACGCCTACAACCAGATAAACGCCGGTCTCTCGGGCCAGCTCGCCCAGCTCGTCCGTTTCGGCGCCCGGCACCTCGATCGCGCTGTTCCAGTAGCGTTCCCAGTCTTGTCTGCCGGCCGAATCCCGGCTGCCGACGCGCGTGCCGAAATACAAGCCCCGCGGGTAGCCCGGCAGGAATACTTCCGGAAATACGACGAGATGGGCGCCTTGCCCGGCCGCTTCCTTCGTTTTGCTTCTGATTTTGTCCATTGCTGACCGCTTGTCGAACAGAATCGGCGCCGCTTGCACGACGGCGACACGAATCCGGCGCTGTTTCATTCCATCATCCCCTTCAGCGCAGATTGGTTCCGGTAATAATGGGCAAGCTCCACGATCATCGCGCCCATCCGTTCGATGTCCGGCGCCAGCACCCGGCTGACGCCTTCTTCCCTTAGAGCCTCGGCCGTGACTTTTCCGACCGCCGCCGCGAGCACCCGCCGGTTCAGGCTTTCCGTAATTTGCCGGTCCAGGCCGTTCTGTTTGGCAAATTGATAAAAATAACGAACCTGCACCGCGGACGTGAAGCAGACAGCATCGACGGACGCGTCCGCAATTTCCTGGCACAACCGGCGCGACACCTGAGCGTCCGGCGGAACATGCTTGTACGGCAAAATCGCCCGGACTGCGGCCCCTTTCCGTTCGAAAAAGCCGACCAAGGACGGCATGGGTTCGCCATGCAATTGAACGGTTACCCCTTGACCTTCGAAATCGTAAGCCTCAAGCTTTCGGATCAGTCCTTGCGTCGTCCCGTCGTCGTCGTCGGCAACCGGCTCGATGCCAAGCTGCTTGAGTTTCGCCAAGGTTTTATAGCCTCTTGCCCCGACTTTGGACTGCTTCACAATGTCGAGGAGCGGCGATCGGACGCCGATCCGTTCCGCCTGATCCAGCAGGGCTTCCAGTCCGGTTCCCGTCGTGAAAATGAACCAATCGGTCCCGCTTTCCAGCACTTGAAGCAGATCGCGCTTCACTTCGTCTTCTGCCAGCACCAGGGTCCCTTGCTGCGGACGGACGACGGGAACGCCGCCTTGTCTCTCGATAATTTCGCTCATTTCGCTTATTTTGCGGGACCCCGCAATGACAATCCGTTTTCCCTGCAGCGCTTTGGCCATCCCGGGTACTCCTCCCAGCCCTTGATCTTACGCATGATTCGCGCTTCCGTTATGCGTTCCCGGCGCTTCGGAACCGTTCCAAGCCAACGCGGCGCCAATAGCTGCCGAAGTCCTCGCTTTGTTCCCGCTCATGGGCGAACGCTTCCAGCACAGGGCGAACCGCGTCAACCAGCCGATCGAACGGGACCGCTTCCCGAAACCGCTCGTTCAACGCCGTGCCAAGCGCACTGCCGCCCAGAAAAATATCGTATTTGCCGCTTGCCCGGCCGATAAAGGCGATGTTGGCGTTATAAGGACGGGCGCAGCCGTTCGCACATCCGGTCATCCGGATCGTAACGGTCTCGCCGGTCAGGCCGAGTTCTTCGAACAGCCGCTCGAACGGCGGCAGCAGATCGGGCAAAGCCCGCTCCGATTCGGCCAGGGCGAGTCCGCATGTGGGGAGCGCGACGCACGCCATCGTATTTTGCCGGACCGTAGACAGCTCCTGCGGAAGCGGCACGCCCGCGGAGCGCAGCCGCTCTTCGACCGCCGGGCGAAGCTCGTCCGGGATGCCGCTGAGGATCACGTTTTGCTGCGCGGTGAAGCGAACGGTCGGCCGAAACTCAAGCACAAGGTCGCGAAGAACCGATTTCAGTTGCATGGTCTCGGTATCCTTAATGCGGCCATATGGAACGAACAGGCCCAGGAAACTCGTTCCGTCGCGCTCGCGATGCCAACCGAGATGGTCGTGCCCGTTATGCCATTGCAGCGTTCGCGGCGGCTCCAATTTCCGTCCGAGCCTGGCCTCGACTTCTTGCCGGAACCAGTCCGGTCCTCGCCGGTCGATTAAATATTTCATGCGGGCGAACCGGCGGTTCGAGCGGTCTCCGAAGTCCCGTTCGATGGTCACGATAGCCACGCAGGTATCAAGGATCGTATCGACGACATCCTTCCTGGACACATAGCAGAGCGGGCTCGCCAGCCTCGGGTAGGTCGACTGATCGACCGCCGTCCGGCCCATGCCGCCGCCTGCCAGCACGGTGTAGCCCGCGACGCGGCCGTCCTCGATATGCGCCACAAGGCCGATGTCGTTGTCGTAGACATCGAGGCAGTTGTCGCCTTCCGGTACGATCGCAACCTTGAACTTTCGGGGAAGGTATGAATCTCCGTACAGCGGCTCCTCCGTCTCTCCGTCGGAAAGCCGGACCGGTTCGCCGTCGAGCCAGATTTCATGGTACGCGTTCGTCTTGGCGCTCAGCCGGTCCGTCAACGCAAGCAGATCCTCCCGCATTTCGTCGCGGAACGGCTCGTCGCCCGGCTTCGCGCAGCAGATGATGTTCCGCCCCGAATCGCCGCAGGCGCCGAGCGTCGTAATCAGCGCTTCGTTCAGGCTTTGGATGGCGGTCTTCAGGTTCCCCTTGAGTATGCCGTGCAATTGGAGGGTTTGGCGCGTCGTAATGCGCAGGGTTCCGTATTCCGAATATTCGCTTGCCAAGCGATCGAACACCAGGTATTGATCCGGGCTCAGCACCCCGCCCGGGATGCGGGCGCGGATCATCATGGAGTAATGCTTCTCTTTGCCTTCCTTCACCAGCTTGGACCGCAAGTCCCGATCGTCCTGTTGGTACACGCCGTGGAACTTCAGCACCTGAATGTCCTCTTCCGAGAACATCGGCTTGCCATCCTGAAGGGCTTCCTTGATGGTGCCCCGCAGGTAGCGGCTTTGCCGCTTAATCGCTTCGATCTTCGATTCTTTTTCCTTGCCCTGAATGGTCAAGAACGATCCCTCCCCGCAGAATTCCGATTTGTTGACTATGATAAAAGAAAGAAGACAAAAACAAACCATCCAATTCGAGGCGAATAACACCATCCATGTTCAACGAATCGCCAGACATTTGTCATGGCTTCGAGGAAAAACGCGCCTTCCGCTTTCGAAAATGGTGTATGATAAAAGCGCAGATGATGGTTTATTCGATATCCAAACCGGAGGAGGCGGAGATCGTGTGGAAGCCCGATCGCCAAAGCAAACAACCTCTCTATCAACAAATTGCCGACGATCTCGAACGGCGCATTTCCTACGGCGAATTTCCGCCGGGCAGTTTGCTTCCTTCCGAACGAAAATTGGCCGAGCAGTTGGGCGTCAACCGCAGCACCGTCATTATGGCTTTCGCGGAGCTTCGTTCGCTTGGCATCATCGAAAGCCGGACAGGCAGCGGAACGCGGGTCAGCAAAACGAAATGGGGAGCCACGCCCAGGCATACCCCGAACTGGCGCCGGTATGCGGAAGGCGGGAGTTTCCTGCCCAACCTGCCTTTTTTGCGGCGCATCCGCGAGGCGCTCGCGCAGCATCCGTCGCTCATCGATTTTGCGAGCGGCGAGCTGGCGGCGGACTTGTCTCCTATTGAGGAAATCGCGGCGCTCATGAGCGAAAACCGGACCATCCCTTATTTGGGCTATGACAATCCGCAAGGGTATATCCCGCTCCGGCAGGCGCTGGTCTCGTATCTTCGCGACTATCGGGGCATACAGGCGACCGAATCGTCGATTCTCATCACGTCCGGTTCGCAGCAATCGTTGTATTTGATTACGCAATGCCTGCTGTCCCCGGGAGACGCGGTGGCCATCGAAGATCCTTCATACTGCTACTCGCTGCCCATGTTCCAATCGGCCGGGCTGCGGTTGTTCCGGCTTCCCGTCGACCGCCAAGGAATCCGTCCCGAGGACATTCGTTCCTTATACAAAAAACATCGCATCAAAATGGTGTTCGTGAATCCGAACTTTCAAAATCCGACGGGCACGGTGCTTGACGCCGAACGGCGGAGGCGGCTGCTTGACGTGGCGAGCGAATTGGGGCTTCCGATCGTGGAAGACGATCCCTTCAGCTTGACGGCCTTCGAGGGGAACCCTCCGCCGCCGCTGAAATCGATGGATCCGGTCGGTTCGATCCTGTATATCGGTTCCTTCTCCAAAATCGCGGCTTCCGGGCTGCGCATCGGATGGATGGTCGCTCCGCACTCCGTAGTCGATCGGCTCGCCGATGCCAGACAGCAGATGGATTTCGGCCTCAGCATCATTCCGCAGCAGGTTGCCGCGCAGTTTCTGCGGTCGCCCTATTTCGGTCCCCATATGGAGCGTTTGCGCACGCAGCTTCTCTATAAACGGGATTTGCTGATCGAAGCTTTGCAAAGAGAATTGCCGGGACTGGTCGAATTTACGGTTCCTCAAGGCGGATTGCACTTGTGGTGCAAGCTGATTCCCGAAGTCCACGACGGCAAGCTGCTGGATGAAGCGATCCGAAGGGGAGTCGTCTTCGTGCCGGGAAGCGTCTACGGATCGGATTCCGGCTTTGTGCGGTTTACGTTTGCAAGACCGGAAACCAAGGATATCGTTCCGGGGATCGCGAAGTTTGCGGAAGCGCTGCGGAAAATGATCGGTTAACCCTGCCGACAAGAACAACCGCCGGACAAGCGTTCCTCGGCGGTTGTTCCTTCGTTTTATCAGGTTCGAATCGCGCCTTACCTGTTCAACAACGCAATAAAGATAATGACCACCACGACAATGCCGACGACATAAATCCCGCTAAGACGTATCCATTTCCTCCCCGTATGCCGGAAATAATCGGGGTTTTCTTCCTTGTTGCTTTTCGACAGGCCGATCATCAACGTCCCGATCAGACCCGAAACCATGACGATCACGACGGCGGCCAGCAGCCAAGTTGTATTCATCTCCGATTTCCCACCTGCCATCTGGATTTTGCTCGCGGCGCTCAACATGGAACGCCGCGCGTTGTCCGCGCTCAACCTTGTTCCATTATAAAGAGCAACCGGCTTTGCTTTCACCAGCCAATTGCGCGTCAATCCAACCCATCCAATTGCCCTCCGGCGAAAGCGGCCGATGGTATCATTTTCTCCATTATAGACGTTCTTACACTTTGAAGCTGACCTGGGAAGCGGCATACACTAAATCCTATAAAGATATCAAGCAGACGAAAAGCCAATCTTACAAAACGAACGTTTCGTAAGATTGGCTTTTGTTTTCCCGCCCCTGATTCGACATAACCTTACAATTTCGGAGCGGATTGACGGCCGTTCCGGGCCCAACCCCCCGCGAAAGCCAAGAAGCTTCCTTTCAAATGGAAACGGACGGCCGCATCCAAAAAAACAAAATTATCATTTTGTTAGGTTAGTGGAAAATGGAACCATGATAAACACATTCATTATAGTTCAATAGAACCAAAAAATCCAGACGTTTCTTCCACATTATTCTACAAAATTAGACATAAAGGACTAGAGAGAAAATGACTCCAAAGCTTCATCGACCATGTCGTCATTGATTCCAATGTACCGCAAGGTGACGGACGGGCTGGAATGCCCGAAAATGTATTGCAGCATCGCTACGTCTTTAAAACGCTGATAAAAATGATAACCGAACGTTTTGCGCAAGGTATGGGTTCCAATCGCGCCTTCGACGTTGCACGCTTTTGCGGCGTCGTGGATGATTTGCCATGCCTGCACGCGGTGAATCGGCTTTCCCCCTTTTCTGGACGGAAACAGATAATCCGAATCGGCAAGATTTTGGGTATATTTCTCGATTTCTTTCCTCAGCGCGTTTGTAATGACGATTTTCCGGGCGTTTCCCGTTTTCTTCTCCCTTACTTTCAAGTGCTTCGTGTGCAGCACGTCCAGAACCTTCAAAGGGAGGATGTCGCTGATCCGCAGACCGGAGTTGATGCCGAAGACGAACAGAAAATAATCGCGATAAGAACGTGCCAGCAAATAGTTTTTGATTTCCTGAATTTTGTCCAAATCGCGTATGGGTTCAACCGCATTTGCTCCACGTCTTGTTGCCATGATCGAGAACACCTCATGATTTCGAATAATGCAATATATAATTCAATATGTTAGATTGAATTCCCTTTCGGGAGCGTCCGAAATGACCGTAAGCCTTTATTTTAAAGGCTTTTTTTGTTTTTTGAAGCGTTTCCCGGACCTAACAAAATGATAATTTTGTTCGATTCGCAAAAGGGGGGACCTTGCGTCCGGCAGGAATGGCTTCCCGATATCGAGCGTCCCGGCGCTACCGCCGCCTAAACCGACACATCCAGAACGAGGGCTGAAAATGCAACTGACGACCGATGAAGAATTGTTGAAGCTGTTGAAGTACAGCGAAAACGAGTTGTTTACGTTAGCCGAAATCCATAAGACATTAGCGCAAAACCATATTCTAACGACGATAGAGGACTTGCGCAAAAGGGTGCATTCGTTATTTCGCGACGGGTACTTGGGGAACGAACCGACCGGAGACGGAGTGCATGTCTACTATTTGATTTACTGTCCGGAGCACGATCCCTTGACGAACGAGCCGTCTTAGGTTCGGCCCGTTCCGGATGCGACCGTTCTGAACATTTAACGCCAGGAGGAACATCGATGGAAAAGAAACTTGCGAAACCGGCCGCCGCTCAAGGCAAAGGAGGCGCGCCGCGATCCGTTCATGCCGATCAGATCGAGAAAAAAAGAGAGTTCGCCCGAAAGCAGGCGCTGGACAAGGTGAAGGCGAGAACATTGGCCAAGCAGCAGCAGCTCGCGGAGCGGATCGCGACCGCGACCGAACAGCTTGCCGCAGGGATAGAAGAAGCGAGCGGCGCGGCGGAAGAGCTTAGCGCAAGCGTCGGGCAAATTGCGAAAGGCGCCAGCGAGACTTCTTCGGCGGCGGAGGAATCGAGGGCTGCCATTAACCAGATCGAGAAGGCGTCCGTCGTGGCGGACGCGAACGCCAGGGAGTCCCTTCAGCGCGTGGATGCGGCGAAAGAGCTGATCGAGAATACGTCCAAAGACATTGAAACGATGATTCGGGGAATCCAGACCGCGGCCGAAGCCAACATCGAGTCGGTCAAGCTGGTCGGCGATTTGGAAAAGCAGTCGGATGAGATCGGCGATATTGTGCAGGCGGTCGTGCGAATTGCCGACCAAACCAATCTGTTGGCCTTAAACGCCGCGATCGAAGCCGCCAGAGCCGGCGAGCATGGCAGGGGATTTGCCGTCGTGGCCGACGAGGTCCGCAATCTGGCCGAAATATCCGAGAAGTCCGCAAGAAACATCCGGGAATTGGTGACGGAAATTCAAAATAATGTCAAGATCGTCGTGAGCGACATCGAAAACGCCGGGAAAGCCACGAATGCGGAGGTGGAAAAAGCCAAGAAAACGACGGAAGATCTGATCAAGATCGACGAGGAAATCGTGGCGGTCAAGAACGGCGTCGCCGAAATCTCCCAGAATGCCGCCGATGCCAGCAAGGGCGCCTCCGAATTCCTTCGCCTCGTCGAACAGATTGCGGCGGCAGCCGAACAGCAAAGCAGCGCCACCGAGGAAGTGGAGCAATCCTTGCAGCTGCAAAACCGGGCTTTCGACGAGCTGAATGCGGCCGCTTCCGAATTGGCCCAGATGGCGGAAGAGCTGAAGGTCTCGACCGACACCCAGAAATCGTCCGAAGCTCTCGCCGCCGCGGCGGAGGAATTGGCCGCGAACGTGGAGGAGGCCCATTCCACATCCGGCGAGATTATGAAGGCGATGGAGCAAATTTCGGCGGGCGCGGAGATGCAGGCGGAGCTTACCGAGAAGTCTTCGCTGTTTGCCGAGAAGCTTGTGGTGGCGGCAAGACAAATGAACGAAAGGGCGCAGGTCTCTTCGGAGAAGGTGGCCGAGCTGCAAAAACTGATCGAAAGCAACAAAATCGCGGTAGAGGACATGATCGCCGGCATTTCGGCTTCGGCCGACGCCAGCCTGGTCGCGGCCCGAAACATCAAAAATCTGGAGGAAACCGTCCGCAAGATCGACAAAATCGTGGACGCGATTGTCAATGTGACCATTCAGACCAACATGCTGGCGGTAAACGGGTCTATTGAAGCGGCCAGGGCAGGGGAATTCGGCAGAGGCTTCTCGGTAGTAGCCGGAGACATACGGGCGCTGGCCAATGAATCCGCCGAGAATACGGACAAGATCAAGGATCTGGTAAGAAGCATTCAGACCCAGATTCAAAGAGTCGCAGCGGATATCGACGTTTCCAGCAAGACGTCGTTCGCCGAAGTGGAGAAAGCGAAGAAGATTACGCACAATCTGAACGTGATCGAAGAAAGCATGATCCGAATCAGCGCGGGAACGAAGGATACGGAAAGGGGTTCGGAAGAATCGCTGGTCGCGTTGGAACAGGCCAGAAAAGCGATCGAGCAGATTGCCATTGCCGCTCAGGAGGCCAGCAGGGCTACGCAGGAGGCGGCAAGCGCGGCAACCGAGCAGGCAAAAGGTATGCAGGAGTTGGCCGAAGCCATTGAGGAAATATCCGGACTTGCGGACGAACTTCAAAATATGTAGCGGGCGGGAGGATAGGCTATGGCGTCTTCCGAAAGAAATGCGGGTTTTCACGAATGCCAACTGGTTACCTTCCATCTTGGGGATGACGAATTCGGTGCGGACATCGTACATGTAAAAGAGATCGTGAGAGTTCCCGAAATCACCAGAGTGCCGAATGCGTTGAGTTACGTCGAAGGGGCCTGCAATTTAAGGGGCCATGTCCTGCCCATTATCGACGGAAGAGCCCGCTTCCATATGGAGAAGAAAGAAAAGAACGAAAACAGCAGGGTATTGGTCGTCGAGGTAAACGGCAAAGCGACCGGAATCATTGTCGATCGCGTGTCCGAAGTCGTTCGGGTCAGCGCTTCGGACATCGAGGCGCCTCCGCAAATCGCACAACATGCAGAGGCGGATTACGTGAACGGAATTGTCAAGCTGGATAACGGAAACCGGCTGATCATGCTGCTTGACATCGTCAAAGCCGTTAGCGGAGACGGCGGGGCAAGGGAGCAAACGGCGGAGCAGGACGCTTCGGGCGGCCGGTTTTGGGAGCCCAGCGGCGAGCCGGCGTCGGATGCCGCCGCCGATGAACAATTGGTGTCCTTCCTGCTTGGCAAAGAGGAATACGCGATCGGGATCATGCAGGTCAAAGAAATCATTCGCGTCCCCGAACGAATGAAGGTTCCGAACTGCGAAGCCTATGTGGACGGGGTCGTATCCATCCGGAACCGTCTTCTTCCCATTCTCAACCTGAGAACCTATTTTGGCATGGAGCCCGAGGCGATCACCGATCAGACCCGAGTGCTGGTTGTGGATATGGGAGGCTTTTCGGCCGGCATGATCGTAGATAAGGTATCCGAGGTGCTCAGGGTGCCCTCCGGCCTGATTCAGCCCCCTCCAAAGTTCCTTGCGCAAAGCGGCGAGCAGCTTAAAGGGGTGGCCAAGCTCGATGGCGGCAAACGGCTGATCATGCTGCTCGACCCGTCGAAAATCATGTCTGCCGATGCGTACAGGCTGATCGGCGGTCTGGAGGAAGCGCCGCAAGAAGCCGGCGAGGCGGAAAGCTTCGAAAGACAAAATATGGATGAGGAACAGTTGGTCGCGTTCAAAATCGACAATGAAGAATACGGGATCAAAATCAGGGAAGTGCAGGAAATCAACCGGATGACCGAAGTCACCAAGGTTCCCCGCGCCCCCTCCTTCATCGACGGCATCGTGAATTTGCGGGGGAACATCATCCCGGTTCTGAATGTAAGAAAGCTTTTCGGCCTTTCCGATAAGGCCGTGACGGATACGACAAGGATCATCATTGTCGACTCGGCCGGGGAAAAAACCGGAATCATCGTGGATTCGGTGTCGGAAGTGCTGCGTTTTGAAAAAGCGCTGATCGAGCCGCCGCCGGAACTGTTGAAGAGCGGGATTGACAGCAGCTATGTAGAAGGCGTCGGCAAACTCGACGAGGGGAAAAGGATGGTCATGATCCTGCGTCTGGATAAGGTGCTGGGCTGCGCCCAAATTTCCGCATAATGCGGCCGGTTGCGCCCAGGCGACGTGCCGTTGTCCTGGGCCGGTCCTATGTCGGCCTTATTTCTGCAGGTGATGGTTGTGAAGAACAAAATCAAAGTATTGGTTGTAGATGATTCCGCATTGATGCGAAAAGCATTGCGTGAATTAATTACGACAGACCCGGCTCTGGAGGTGGCGGGGGTGGCAAGGGACGGGAAGGATGCCATTGAAAAGGCCAGGGAAATCCAACCGGACGTCATCACGATGGACATCAACATGCCCGAGATGGATGGCCTCACCTCCATGCAGTACATCCTGAACGAAAACCCTGAAATCCCGGTGATCATCATCAGTTCCTTAACCCGGGACGGGGCGCTTGCCACCTTCGAGGCATTGGCGCTGGGCGCGTTTGATTTTGTGGCCAAGCCTTCCGGAACCGTATCTTCGAACCTGTATATTGTCGGAAAAGAGATTATCGAAAAGATCAAGCTCGCCTACAAGCATGCCAATCGAACAAGCCTGAAGAACAGAATCCGAACCCGAAGTTCCTTCTCGAAGGCAAGGGACGCCGAGGATTGGGCGAAATCCGGTGCGGACCGGAGCCCCGAATTGTCCAAGGTTGTCGTAATCGGCGTGTCCACGGGCGGGCCGGGAACGTTGATGGACGTTCTGCCCATGCTGCGGGCGGACCTTAGGGCTGCGCTTATCGTTGTTCAGCATATGCCACCGACTTTTACTTCTTCTTTTGCCAAGAGGCTGGGGAAAGCCTGTCCTTTTCCGTTCAAAGAAGCGGAGGCCGGCGATGTGCTGGCGGACGGAAGAGGGTATCTGGCGCCCGGAGGCTACCAGCTGCTTGTTCACAGGGACGGCAGAATGCTTCGGCTTTCGGCCAGCCCCGTGACCCCATTCATGCCCAGCGTGAACGTGACCATGGAATCCGTGCTCAGGGCATACGGCGGCAAAAGAGTGGTCGGCGTCCTGATGACCGGCATGGGCGACGACGGAGCCGACGCCATGGTGAAAATCCGAGCGGCCGGAGGCGTCACGATTGCGGAAGATGAATCCACGGCGATCGTCTTTGGGATGCCGAGGGCGGCAATCGAAAGAGGCGGAGCCGAAATCGTCGTTCCATCCTACCGGATTGCCGACGAAATTGTTAAGGCTGTTCATCTAAGCTGATGGTTGCAGCGCGAGCATGCATCAAAATGGCCGTTGGCGGCTTCGCGAGGGCGGTAACATGATGGATTCGCTGTATATGACCTATCTTGAGGAAACCGAAGAATGGCTTCAGCAAGCGGAAGAATGCCTGATCCGGTTGGAAGCCGGCTACTCGATCGACGATTTGAACGCGTTGTTCAGGATCTTTCATTCCGTCAAAGGTTCATCGCAAATGATCGGATACGAGGATATAGGCAGCCTGACGCACAAGATCGAGGACATGCTGGACATGGTCCGAAAGGGCCGAATCGGCCTGGACGGCCAGATTCTGCAATTGTGTTTCAGCGGGTTGGACCATGTCAAACAACTGCTCGAGTCGAAAAAAACCACGACCGGCCACGAAAGCCGCGACGAATCCGCTCATGCCGCCGGTCTGCTGGAAGAGGAAATCGATCGAATCCTGAACGCAAATCCGGAAACGGGAAACGGCGGAACGAATCCGGCCCGGGAAGATCGGTTGGTCAGCTCATTAAAAGGAACGGAGCGGGCGGGGGCCAATCGCTACGGCGTCTGCATTTCGTTCAGCGACGATATTCCGATGGTTTCCCCTATCCTTTTCATGATTTTTAACCAGGTCAAGGATGTCGGCTCGCTTGTCTATACCAATGTATCCGACGAGGATCTATACGGAGCTTCGGCCGACCCGAACCTTTCGTCTCTGTTCATGATTATAGAGTCGGACTTGGAAGAAGCCGAATTATACACCTATTTCGATGTGACCTATGTCGAGAAAATCGCCATCTCCGACCTCACCGAGCATCGGATGCTGAATCGGGCGGATTCGTTCGGACGGGAAAGCCGCCGGTTTTTTGACGTTTTTTTTCAAGAGTTCCTCCAAATGCGTCCCGTTCTGTTTCAGGATCCGGGCAACCTCGCTCGGGAGGAATATGCCGAGCTCGTCCGCGAGCAATATCGAAAAAATCTGGAAGCGGCCGGCCTCATCCCGTCCGATGCAACGGGTTATGACCTGAAACCGGAAATCGAATCGTTTTATAGCCTGTGTCTGGATGCGGCGGGCGGGAAAAGGAGCTTAGACGGCAAGCTTGTCCAAACCCTCCGCCAAAAATATGTGGAGCTGTTCGAGAAAGCATACGGTTATGCCAGAGGAAGATACTTCTACAAAATTTACATAGCCAAACATGCCTCCTTTATGGAGAGTCTCGAAGGATTTGTCGAACGGATGGACAAATCCGGCACGCGCAGCTTGTTATTGGACTTCAGCCGGCTTGAGATGATTCATGAATCCGAACTGAACCGGCTGATCGGGCTGAAAAGGCGCCTTCGGGACATGGGGATTGCGGTGCGCCTTATTGTTCGCCATTCCTTGCGGAAAAGGCTGGTCAACATATTCGATTCCATTCGTGCGATCGAACCTTTCGAGCTGTTCGATACGGAAACGGACGCGGCGCTGGGGGGCGGTATTTCGTTTGCGGAAGATGAAACGTAATGGAGGCTTGGGAAATGAGCGGATACAGCATCATGATTGTGGATGAGGATACGGCAATATCGGAACGGCTCCACGAAACGTTCGTTTTGGCCGGATACAGCCAGGTCGAGCTCTGCGCGGATCCCGCTCATGCCCTGGACATGTTCCAAAAGAAGAAATACCACATCGTGCTTGCGGATATGACGATGCCAAAGATCGACGGCATGGAATTTCTGAGGAGGATCAGGGAATACGATCCTTTGACGCAGGTGATTGCGATGGCGGCACATTCGACCTTGGACCGGATCTTGACTTGCCTGGAGCTCGGCGCGAACGGCTATCTCGTCAAGCCGTTCAAAAGCGACGAGCAGGTATTGGAAGTCGTGAATGATTCGGTCAAAAAATTGGAACGATGGCGGGAAGCGATTCGAGAGACGATTGCAGCCTCCCGGAGAGATCGGTGATGAAATGGTTTTGTCCGACGACCTTTTCGATAAATTCGTAAAGTTGGTTTATAGAAAAACGGGAATCTTCTACGAGCGGAATAAAAAGTATTACGTCCAGAAACGGCTTGAAAAGCGGGCCGAAATGCTGCAGTTGGACAGCATTCACGATTACTACCGCATGCTGAAGTTCTCCACGGATTCGGCCGAATTCGACAGACTGATCAACGAGCTTACGGTCAATGAAACGTATTTTTTCCGGGACTATCCGCAGCTTCGAAATTTCGCCGAAGAAGTGCTCCCGATGGTCGTAAGGGAAAAGAACAAGAGCAACAACCGTAACCTCAAGATCTGGAGCGCCGCCTGTTCGACGGGGGAGGAGCCGTACACCTTATCCATCATCCTTCAGGAAATGCTGGACGAACCCGAAACCTGGAATTTGCAAATCGTTGCCTCGGATATCAATACGGACGTGCTTCGTACGGCAAGGATCGGCGTTTATGAACACAGGTCTGTCCGGGATGTGCCTCCCGAATATTTGAAAAAATATTTTACGAAACAGGATGGATCGTATCGGGTCAATCCCGACGTCAAGAAGTTCGTCCAATTCAGGAAAATCAATTTGATGGATTCGGATGCCGTCGGCCATATTACGGGCTGCGATTTTATCTTTTGCCGAAACTGCCTGATCTACTTTGACGACGAATCGAGAAAGGCGGTTTTGGCCGATTTCTACGAAAGCCTGAATCCTGGGGGCATCATCTTTTTGGGCCATTCCGAATCTGTCGGAAGGATCTCTTCGGCCTATCGCATGCAGAGGATCGGAGACGGCATCGTTTATTCAAAACCGAGATGACCGAACAAGGGCAACGTCCCTCGTCGGGTCATGGAATCGATGATGCGTGCAGTTGGGAGAGTGCATATGATGCGATATGCTTTTCATTCCGGGGATGCGGGCCTGTTAAGGACGCTTCTGGACGAGTGGAAGACAAGCCAGGAAGATCTCGAGAAGCTGGTCCTCAAGCTCGAGGTTTCCGACGATCCCGAACTGGCGGATGACCTATACAACAGGGTGCACGGGATCAAAAGGGGTTCTTCCTTTATGGGGTTGGACTTTATCGTCAGGCTCTGCCACGACATGGAGACGCTGTTGGTTGCGGTTCGGGAGAAGAACGTTGAGGCGGATGCCGAACTTATCGATCATCTGCTGATCAGCGCCGATTTGTTAAGCCATTCCCTGATCCGGCTGGCCCGGAAAGTCGAAGAGCACGATCCGGCAACGGAACTGGTCGTCGAATTTGACGATGAACGCAGCATGGATGAGATTGCCGGCAAAACCAATGCGATCTTAAACAAGCAAAAACAGCGGGAAAGTTCCGCCGGCGAAGCGCCTTCCGTGGAATCACCGGCGTCCGGGGAGCCGACGGGAGCCTTATCCGGGGAGGCCGCTTTGGAAACCGGCGGCATGGATTCGGCGCCCGATTCCGGGAGATTCCATCCTCGTCCCGAGCCGCCGCAAAAAGCCGCGTTGACGCCAGGCATGCAGAGCATACGGGTCAGCCAGGACAAGCTTGACAAGATGATGAATATGATCTCCGAATTGCTGATCGCGAAAAATGCCTTTATGCACATCGCCGCCAAATTAAACGTCGAATACGACCTTCCGGAAATGTCCAAGGAAGTGAAAAGGGTCGGCGCTTCCATCAACCGGATATCGGATGAATTGCAAAATGCCATCCTGTCCATGAGAATGATCGAGGTCAAGACGGTATTTCAAAAAATGCCCCGAATCGTTCGCGATATTTCGCAAAGCACCGGCAAGAAAATGGAACTGCGCATGGAAGGCGAACATACGGAGATCGACAAAACGATCGTCGAGCAGATCAGCGATCCGATCGTCCATTTGATTCGAAATGCGGCCGATCATGGGATCGAGTCCCCGGAAGAAAGAAAAAGGAAGGGAAAAAGCGAAACGGGGAAAATCACCCTGAGGGCGTACCATAAAAACAAACATGCCTATATTGAGATTGAAGACGACGGAAAAGGAATGGACGCCCGGCTTCTGAAGCAGAAAGCCGTCGATAAAGGCTTGATTTCAAGAGAAGACGCGGAAAACATGACGGAAAGCCAGGCAATCAACCTGATCTTTCTGCCGGGGTTCAGCACCGCCGGCCAAATTACCGAGGTGTCGGGCCGCGGGGTCGGGATGGATATCGTGAAGAGCAATATCGAGAAAATCAACGGAAGCATCAGGATTGACAGCGAAGTGGACAGGGGCACGAAAATGGTCATTCAGCTTCCGCTTACGCTTGCGGTATCCAGAGGGCTGACGGTCCGCGTATTAAACGAAACGTACATCATTCCCATCGATTACATTTCCGAGACCGTCAAAATCAAACCCGAGGAGATCCATGCGTTCAACGGCAAGTATTTCGCGCATCTCCGCGGGGATGTCATCGGCATCGAATGGCTGAGCAAGCTGTTTCTGCTCGGCGAAAGAACGACGGACCATGAAGAGTTGAATACGGTTATTGTCTCCAATGGGCCGGAAAAATTCGGCCTTGTCGTGGACAAGCTGAAAAACGAACAGGAATTCGTCATGAAAACCTTGGACGGGCACCTGGCGGGCATACCCGGCATTTCCGGCTCCACCTTGCTGGGCGACGGACAGGTGGTCTTAATCGTGAACCCGATCGAGCTGGTGCAGCTGGCCAAAAAATAACCTTGCCCCCCGGGATTTCCTCCGGGGGGCGTTCCAACGTAAGGGCTTACATAAACCGGGTGACGCCGACTGCCGGTCAGCCTGCCATTCGGTCTTCGTTCAGAAGAACCGTTTTATTTTTCTTGTGCAATCCTTTTTTGTAGTATACCCCGATCAGAATGGCGTACCAGACCGGGCCGACTACCAAGGCGATCCGGGTTTCCGGCGAGAATGCCATCAGGACGATGACGAGGGCGAGGAACGCCAGCGCCAGATAAGAGCTGTAAGGCGCCCAGGGCATTTTGTAGGCGAGCGAGTTCTGTTCCTCAACGGACAGGGATTTGCGGAACCGAAGCTGCGAAATCAGGATTACCGCCCACGTCCATACCGCGCCGAACGTGGCAATGCTGGTCACCCAGGTAAAGACTTTTTCCGGAACCAGGTAGTTCAACACGACGCCTACCAGCAACGCCAAACCGGAGACGATGATGGCCGTGCCGGGCACTCCGCTCTTGCTCAGCCTGCCGAATTTCGGAGAAGCTTCCCCTTGCTGGGCCAGGTTGAACAGCATGCGGCCGGTGCTGAAGATGCCGCTGTTGCAGGAGGACAATGCCGCCGTCAGCACGACGAAGTTGATGATGCCTGCCGCATACGGAATGCCGAATTGATCGAAGGTCATAACGAACGGGCTGCCTTTCTGCCCGATTTCGTTCCAAGGATAGATGGACATGATGACGAACAGAGCGCCGACGTAGAAAAGGAGAATTCTCCAGAAAACGCTGTTGATGGCGCGGGACAACGTCTTTTTGGGGTTTTGCACTTCGCCGGCGGTCACCCCGATCATCTCGATCCCCAGATAAGCGAACATCACCATCTGCAAGGATAGAAGAACGCCCTTCCAACCGTTCGGCAAAAACCCGCCGTGCTCCCACAAGTTGCTGATGCCCGTAGGGGTGCCGCCGTTGCCGAGCCCGAATGCGATCATGCTGATTCCAAGCACGATCATCAGGATGATGGCGACGATTTTGATGAGCGCAAACCAGAATTCCAGCTCGCCGTAGGCTTTGACGGCAATCAGGTTGACGGCGCTCATGATGATCAGCGCGGCCAACGCCCAGATCCAGCGCGGCACGCCCGGGAACCAGAATTCCATATACACGCTGACGGCCGTAATTTCCGCCATACAGGTGATGACCCACAAAAACCAATAGTTCCAGCCGGTCAAGTATCCGAACAGGGGTCCCATGTAATTGCGGGCGTACCGGCTGAAGGAGCCTGCGACCGGGTTCTGAATCGCCATCTCCCCAAGCGCGCGCATGATAAAGAAGATGGCGATGCCGCCGATGGCATAGGAGAACAAGATCGCCGGTCCCGCCAATTTGATGGCGGATGCGGAACCGAGAAACAATCCGACCCCAATCGCCGCCCCTAAGGACATCAGGTTGACGTGCCGCTGTTGAAGCCCCCGGTTCAACTCGGTTGTTTTTTGCTGATTGCTCATGTTGAAACCCCTTTCATCATTTTTGAAAGCGCTGCCAATTCGGGGAGAAACGTGCCGAAAAAAACGGAAACGTTGCATTTCATTTCGTTCGGCTCTCTTATCGTACTGCAAAAAGATCCGTTCCGATTTGTTTCATAGTGAGAAATTTTCTTGCCGTTTTTGTGGTATTCTACAAACGTTACCCTGCCGCTCGGGCGTTGCGCCCGCTTTTGGGAAAAATTGATGCTTGGGGGGTCTGAGGATGAATCAGAACGCAAATCCGTTTGACCAAACTTTCGACAATCTGGATACGCTGGCGGATGCCATCTACGGCGCGCTTCGCTGCCCGGTGACGATCGAGGACGCCAATCACCGGCTGCTTGCGTACAGTTCGCATGAAGACATGTCGGACCCCGCCCGAATCTCGACCATTATGGGACGCAAGGTGCCGGAAAAAGTCATCAGCACGCTGTGGAGGGACGGCGTAATGAAGCGTCTGCTGCAAAGCGAGCTTCCGATCCGGATTTCCGCGATGGAGGAAATCGGACTGGGCGACCGGGTGGCCGTCGCGATCCGCAGAAATCAGGATGTTCTCGGTTATATATGGCTTCTGGAAGTGAACGGCCCTCTCGGCGATCAGGGATTGCATCAGCTCAAGCGAGCGGCGGATGCCGCCAGATCGCAGTTGATCCAGCTTCAGATGAAGACCCGCAAAGAAGAGAAAAGTTATCATGATTTTTTCTGGCAGCTTCTGACCGGTCATCTGCAGCCGGACGAAAGGGTCCGGGACCGGGCGAAGCAGCTTGACGTGCGGCTGCCGGAACGGTATCACGTGACGGTGCTCCAGTTCGAAGAAGCCATTTCCGAAAAGCTTAAACAGCAAATCCGCTATACGCTGGAAACAACGCCTTTCGTGCGGATCGTCCTGCATGCGGTGACCGATGCGCAATTGGTTCTGCTCGCGGCGGCGCCATCCCCCTCGGCTGGCGATGAAGAGGAGCAGAAGGAAGCGTTATTTCGGATGATCCGCCAAATGAAGCAGCGTTTCGGAATTTCGCCCGTTGAAAGCGGCAGCGGAATGATCTACAGCGACTACGCGATGGTGGAGCGAAGCTACCAGGAAGCTCTGACGCTCCTGCAAATCAAGCGGCGGTTCCCCGAGGAAACGAGCTCGGCATCTGCTTACCCCGATTTGGGCTACTACCGCTATCTCCCTCACATTTTGCAGGAAAAGCAGCTGCACCGGTTCGAAAATCCCGCTCTGCAAAAATTGCGGAAATACGATCGCGAACACAACAGCGACCTGCTGCAAACGCTGGAGCTGTTTTTAAGCCACGACAGCAATGTCAAAGTCACGGCGGATTTGCTTCATATTCACATTAATACGCTTACGTACCGTCTGAAGCGGATCGCCGAGATCGGGGGCATCGACCTGAACAACATGGATCAGAAAGTTACGCTCTATCTGGATTTAAAAGCGGAAAAAATGACGGAGTAACCGGACGCTTTGTTGATTTTCACAAGGACCCGGACAACTTTTCTGGAATCCCGACAACGAAATAAAGCGCTTTCTCCCTTATACTAGCGGTAGACCGCACAAGACAAAGGGGAGATTGGACATGAAAATCGGAATTCCCAAGGAAATCAAAAACAATGAAAACCGGGTGGCCATCACGCCGGCGGGTGTAGACGCTTTCGTCAAAGCCGGACATCAAGTGATGGTCGAAAGCGACGCCGGATTGGGAAGCGGTTTCACGAATGAGGACTACGCCGCAGCCGGAGCGACGATTCTCCAGAAGGCTGCCGACGTCTGGGCGAATGCCGATATGATTATGAAAGTGAAAGAGCCTTTAGCGTCCGAATACGGCTATTTCCGCGACGGATTGATCCTGTTTACGTATCTGCATCTGGCGGCGGAGCCGGAATTGACCCGGGCGCTGATGGACAAAGGCGTTACCGCCATCGCCTATGAAACGGTGGAAGTAAACCGCACGCTGCCGCTGTTGACGCCGATGAGCGAAGTGGCCGGCCGGATGGCGCCGCAAATCGGAGCGCAGTTTTTGGAAAAGCCTTACGGCGGCAAAGGCGTTTTGCTCGGAGGCGTGCCCGGCGTGAAGCGGGCGAAAGTGACCATCGTCGGCGGAGGCATCGTCGGCACCAATGCGGCCAAAATCGCGGTCGGGCTTGGCGCGCAGGTGACGATTATCGACCTGAATCCGGAACGTCTGCGCCAGTTGGACGATATTTTCGGCGGCGACATTCAAACGATGATGTCCAATCCGTTCAATATTGCCGAAGCGGTATCGGAATCCGATCTGGTCGTGGGAGCGGTGCTCATTCCGGGTGCGAAAGCGCCGAAGCTGGTTACGGAGAACATGATCCGTTCCATGAAACCGGGTTCGGTGGTCGTGGATGTGGCGATCGACCAAGGCGGCATCATTAAAACCGTAGACCGCATTACGACCCATGACAACCCGACGTTCGTCAAGCACGGCGTCGTCCACTACGCGGTCGCGAATATGCCGGGGGCGGTTCCGAGAACATCGACCATCGCGCTGACCAATGTGACGCTGCCGTACGCATTGCAAATCGCCAATAAAGGCGTCATCCGCGCCGTGCAGGAGAACAAGGCGCTGCTTCAGGGGGTCAATGTTGCAGCGGGCAGCGTTGTGTACAAGGCGGTGGCCGACAGCCTTGGCCACGAATACGTCCCCGTCGAAAAAGCGCTGGAAAAACTTCCGTTTGCCCTGTAATCCTTCCCAACCCCCTCGGGTTCGGCTTGCCCATACGGAATGGACAAGATGCCTGCTTGCCGGCTTCCGTATGGGTGCCGCGAAAAACGGGTTCGCCCCGGTCAGGGCGGCGCGGCCGCTTTACCCGGAGGGGGGTTGCAACATGCCGCTGCGGAACGCAGCGCGGCCAGAACGGAGGCGGCTCACATCGTGTTCAGTCATAGGGAGACTTGGGCCGAAGTTTCGCTCGACGCCATCGCGCATAACGTAAAGACGATCAAGGCGGGACTAAAGCCTTCCTGCCGCTTCATGGCGGTAGTCAAGGCAGACGGTTACGGCCATGGCGCCGTCCAGGTCGCCAAGGCGGCGCTGGAAGCTGGGGCGGATTGGCTTGGGGTGGCCCTATTGGACGAAGCCTTGCAGCTTCGGGCGGCAGGCATCGAGTGCCCCATTCTCGTGCTGGGATACACGCCTCCCGCATCCGCCGAAGCGGCGGTAAAGCACCGTATCGCCGTGACCGTGTTCACCGAGAAGGAACTGGAAGCCGTGATCGCTTGTGCGGCACGCCATCGGCTTTATGCCAACGTACATTTGAAAACGGATACAGGGATGTCGCGGATCGGCGTGACCGATCCGGAAACGGCCCTGGTCTTGGCGCGAAAAGCGGCAAGCTCGCCATGGGTCAGGCTGGAGGGCGTCTTTACGCATTTCGCCAGCGCCGACAGCCCGGATGAAACGTATACCCGTAGGCAATTCGAGACGTTCCTTGCCTATATCGATTGCCTGGAGCGCCACGGCATCCGGGTCCCGCTCAAGCACTGCTGCAACAGCGCGGCGAGCCTGCGTTTTCCGGACATGCATCTGGATATGGTCCGGGTGGGCATCAGCTTGTACGGTCTGCTGCCTTTTTCCGACCCGATGCCGGGGGGGCCCGAGCTGCGGCCGGCGATGAAGTGGAAAACCCGAATCGCGGCTTTGAAGCAGGTGCCCGCCGGGCAGCCCATCAGCTACGGCTGCACGTACCGGCCGGAACGTCCGAGCTGGATCGCGACCGTTCCGGCCGGATATGCCGACGGGCTGTCCCGCCGGTTGTCCAACCGGGGCAGCATGATGATCCGCGGCCGCAAAGCGCCGATCGTCGGAAGGGTATGCATGGACCAGACGATGGTTGATGTCAGCGCCATACCCGGCGTCCGGGCGGGGGACGAGGTGCTTCTGTTCGGCCGCGACGAAGAAGGCGGCTTGCCCGTCGAAGAAATCGCTTCCCTTTTGGATACGATCAACTATGAAATCGTCTGTTTGGTTGGCAAGCGGGTTCCCCGCGTTTACCTGCGGGACCGGGCGGTCGTCGAGACCGTCAACCATGTGCTCGCGAAGACGTAGTCGGCTCATCTTACGGATCGGAACTATGCACCAAGGAGGTCATCATGAACCAGCAGGTGGGGATCAGCGGTACGGGCAGAATCGGCCGGCTGTTGATCAGAAAGGCTTTTACGTCCGGCATTCCGGGGGCGCAAGTCAAGGCGATCAATTCGACTAGCCCGATCGAGACGGCGGCGCATTTGCTGAAATACGATACGGTACACGGCAAATGGGACGCCGACATCCAGGTCGAAAAGGACAAGCTGGTGATCAACGGGCAGCCGGTTGCTTTCGTCTCGGAGCGCGATCCGGCGTTGCTGCCGTGGGACAAGTACGGCATTGACATCGCGATCGACGCCACCGGCAAGTTCAACGACCGTGCGGGAGCGGTCAAGCATCTGGCGGCGGGCGCAAAGCGCGTCGTTGTGACGGCGCCCGGCAAAGATTTGGATTTGACGGTGGTGATGGGCGTCAACGAAGCGAGCTACGATCCCGACAAGCATACGCTGCTGTCCACGGCGTCGTGCACGACGAACTGCCTGGCGCCGGTGCTGCACATTCTCGACCGCGCGTTCGGCGTCGAATCCGGCTGGATGACAACGGTTCACGCCTATACGAACGATCAGAACCATCTCGACAATCCGCACAAGGATTTGCGGCGCGCGCGGGCCTGCACGCAGTCGATCGTTCCGACTTCCACCGGAGTCGGCAAAGCGCTGTCCGGGGTGCTGCCGCACCTTGCTCCCGTCATTCGGGGCTTGTCGCTGCGCGTGCCGACGCAGGACGTTTCGCTTGTCGATTTGACGGCCGAGCTTCGCCGTCCGGTCACGAAAGAGGAAGTGCGGGAAGCGTTCAAGACGGCGGCGCAGGGGACGCTCGGAGCCTACGTCGAGTACAACGAGCTGCCGCTTGTTTCGTCGGACTACATCGGCAACGACAAGTCGGCGGTCATCGACGGGCTTTCGCTGATGGCGTCGGGACGGCAAACGAAAGTGCTGGCATGGTATGACAACGAATGGGCGTACGCCTGCCGGGTGCTTGATTTCGTTGCTCATGTCGCCAAAAAAAACGAGATGAGGGTGAACGAACCATGGAGCAAAACATTCGTTTGATGAAGGAACCGGGGCGGGCGCCTCTGCATCTCGGCACGCTTGTCTGCCGTCACTGCGGGAAATCATCGACACGCTGCCGACAAGCGGAGTCAAGCTGTTTTACGGAGAATGCGGGAGCAAACTTTGCAAGCCAACCAAAGGAGATCGTGCGGATGAATTCAACTAAATGGGTGTACCGTTTTCAAGATGGAAGCGCTGGCATGAGAGAACTTCTCGGCGGCAAGGGCGCCAATCTGGCGGAAATGACGAAGGTCGGCCTGCCGGTTCCCCCGGGCTTTACCGTAACGACGGAAGCGTGCCGCGCTTTCTACGCCGGCGGCCGCGTTCTGCCGGAAGGCCTGCTGGATCAGGTCGCTGCCGCCATGCAGACTCTCGAAGCGGAAAAGGACCAAAAGTTCGGCGATCCGAAGCAGCCGCTGCTCGTCTCCGTCCGTTCCGGTTCGGTCACTTCGATGCCGGGCATGATGGACACCATCCTGAACCTGGGTCTTAACGACGAAACGGTGCAGGGCTTGGCGGAAGCGACGAACAACCCGCGTTTCGCTTACGATTGCTACCGCCGTCTCATTCAAATGTACGGCAACGTCGTGCTCGGGATCGAATCGTTTTTGTTCGAACGGGAGCTCCATCGGATGAAAGAAGCGTTTCGCTTCGCCGAAGAACGGGACGTGACGGTCGAAGGCTGGAAAAGCTTGATCGAACAGTACAAAAAGCTGATCGTAAGCCACGCGCGTGTTCCGTTCCCGCAAAATGTATACGAGCAGCTGGAAAAGGCGATCGAAGCGGTGTTTCGGTCCTGGAACAATCAGCGCGCCATCTTTTACCGGAAAGTGCACCAAATCCCGGACGACCAGGGGACGGCGGTCAATATCCAGGCGATGGTGTTCGGCAACATGGGCGACGATTGCGGCACGGGCGTCCTATTTACGCGCAACCCGTCCACCGGGGAGAAGACGCTGTTCGGCGAATTTCTGTCGAACGCGCAGGGGGAAGACATCGTGGCGGGCATTCGCACGCCGCTGCCGATCGAGCGGCTCGACCGGGAGCTGCCGGACGTATTCGCCCAGCTCGCGCGCACGGCGGAACAATTGGAGCGCCATTACAAGGACATGCAGGACATCGAATTCACCGTGGAAAAACAGAAATTGTTCATCCTGCAAACCCGCAACGGCAAACGGACGGCGCAGGCGGCGGTGAAGATCGCGGTGCAGCTTGTGCAAGAGGGCATTCTGACCAAAGAGGAAGCGCTGCAGCGCATTGAAATGTCGCATTTGGACCAATTGCTGCACCGGGCGATCGATACGTCCGCCGAGCTTGACGTATTGGCTTCCGGCTTGCCCGCCTCGCCGGGAGCGGCGACCGGACAGGCCGTGTTCGACGCCGATACGGCGGAGCAGTGGGCGAAGGCGGGCAAACGCGTCATCCTGGTGCGTTCGGAAACGACCCCGGAAGACATTCACGGCGTGCTGGCAGCCGAAGGCGTGCTGACCAGCCGCGGCGGCATGACGAGCCACGCCGCCGTCGTGGCGCGCGGCATGGGCAAACCGTGCGTGTGCGGCTGCGAAACGCTGCGCATCGACGGCAGCTCGTTCACGGCCGGGGAACGCACCGTCCGCGAAGGCGACTGGATCTCCATCGACGGCGCGACCGGACGCGTCATCAACGGCGTCATCGCCTTGAAAGAGGCGGAAATTTCCCCCGAGCTGGCGCAACTGCTCGCTTGGGCCGACGAGGTGCGGAAGCTGCGCGTCCTGACGAACGCGGATAACCCGGAAGACGCGCGGAAAGCGCGCGAATTCGGCGCGGAAGGCATCGGCTTGTGCCGGACCGAGCATATGTTTTTTGGATCGGACCGTCTGCCGGTCGTGCAGAGCATGATTTTGGCCGAGACGGCGGAGGAGCGCGCGGAGGCGCTGGGCAAGCTGCTGCCGATGCAGCAGGAAGACTTCGAAGGCCTGTTCCGGGCCATGGACGGCCTGCCCGTGACGATCCGGCTGCTTGATCCGCCGCTGCACGAGTTTTTGCCGAATCTGGAGGAACTGCTGCAGCGCAGCATCCGCTTGTCGCTGCTCGAAAAGTGGGGGGCGGCAGACGGCGGCGTATCGCGCAGCGCCTTGGAGGCGCTGCAGGTCGCCGCTGCACAGGGAGAAGATTCGGCGGTTACGGTCGCCGCTGAAAAAGCGAAACTGGAACAGTGGATCCGCAAAGTCCGTTCGCTGCAGGAAGCCAATCCGATGCTCGGTCAACGCGGCTGCAGGCTCGGCATCGTTTTCCCCGAAATCTACGAGATGCAGGCGGAGGCGATTTTCCGCGCGGCTGTGAAGTGCCTGGCGGAAGGCGTGCGCGTCGTGCCGGAAGTCATGATTCCGCTGGTCGGCCACGTGAACGAGCTAATCGCGATGCGAAAGCTGATCGACCGCGTGGCCGGGCGGATCCTGGGCGAAGCGGAGAGCGGACTCGCGTACAGGGTCGGCACGATGATCGAGGTGCCGCGCGCAGCGCTGACCGCCAGCCAAATCGCGTTGCATGCCGACTTCTTCTCCTTCGGCACGAACGACCTGACGCAAATGACGTTCGGCTACAGCCGCGACGATGCGGAAGGCAAGTTTCTGACCCATTACGTCGAGCATAAGCTGCTGCCGCATAACCCGTTCCAAACGATCGACGCGGAAGGGGTCGGCCAATTGATCGTTTGGGCAACGGAACAAGGCAGGGCGGCGAAGCCGAACTTGAAGGCGGGCGTTTGCGGCGAGCACGGCGGCGACAAGCAGTCGATCTTTTTCTGCCATAAAGCGGGCCTCGACTACGTAAGCTGTTCCCCGTACCGGGTGCCGTTGGCGCGCATCGCCGCGGCCCAAGCCCAGCTTGCGCTCGGGGACAAAGAGCGGGATAAATAAAGAAAGCCGGTCAAGAATACGGACCCTGGCTGCCGGGCGTCATCTCGGGCAAATCGTTGCCGATGGTGACGCCCGGTAAGTCTGTCCGCTTCGTAGCGGCAGGCCGCGTCAGGGTACGCGATTTACGAACGAGATGGAGTCTGTTACACTACATATCGTAAAAATTACTATTAACAAGAAAACGCACCCGGAGCGTTTGGAGCTCCGCAAATATTGTCCGCGTCATGCCGACATCGGCGCGCTCGACGGAATCCGAGGTTCAATCGAGCTATAAAGAGGCATGCCTTACACTGTTCCCGCGAGCCTGACGCTTGTATCCGCATTCATCGGACAAACGCAGCGTTTTCGGCGTTTTTTCGTTTCATTTGAAGTTTTACAGAGACCGATTGGAGGAATATGATCATTCCGTCGAGTCATAAACCAAGATCGCTGAATTTCCGGAAGGAAAACGGGGGAACCAACCGCGGCGAATATGCTTGCCGCCTGGGGTGAATCCGCGACGTTGGATGGGAACGTCGCAGTAGGGCGACTCTAAACGCCCGAATCCGTCAGCTAACCTCGTAAGCGTCGTTAGAGAGGTGAAGCAACTTCGGTTCCATGGGGCCGCAGGGGGATACCTCTGCGTTTTTTTGTGGCGTAAAAAACAAAAAAGTTGGAAACCGTACAAGCAGCGGTTATTCCATCCTGAACATTTCTCACTACTTGGCGGTGACGTGAATGCTGACGAATCTAAAGCGGATGTTAATCGGGCGGCCTTTGAAAACAACGGAATTGGGGGAACAGAAGCTCAACAAGACGAAGGCGCTCGCCATTCTTTCTTCGGACGCCTTATCCTCCGTCGCTTACGGCCCTGAACAGATTTTGTGGGTGCTGGTCACGGTCGGCGCAGCGGCCTTCTGGTACTCGATCCCGATCGGAATCGGCGTGCTGGTTTTGCTGATTGCCCTTATCTTATCGTATCGGCAGATCATCTTTGCCTATCCGCACGGCGGAGGCGCGTATGTGGTATCCAAGCAGAATCTGGGGAGATACCCCGGGCTGGTGGCCGGGGGCTCCTTGCTGGTGGATTACATTTTGACGGTGGCCGTCAGCGTGTCGGCCGGCACCGACGCCATTACGTCCGCTTTCCCAAGCCTGCATGCGCATGCGGTGCCCATCGCCGTCGCACTTGTCCTTTTATTGACTCTCCTGAACTTAAGGGGTGTCACGGAGTCGGCTTCGATTTTGGCTTACCCGGTTTATTTATTTGTTTTGGCATTGTTCATTTTGATTGGAACCGGCCTATACGACATTGCGAGCGGCGGCGTTCCGGCGGATTTGCACGCGCCCATCGGCACGCCGGTTGAAGGCATCGGCCTGTTTCTGCTCCTGAGAGCCTTCGCTTCGGGAAGCTCGGCTTTGACGGGAGTCGAAGCCATCTCGAACGCCATTCCGAATTTCAAGGACCCTGCGCCCAACAACGCGGCCAAAACGTTAATAGCGATGGGCGTCTTGCTGGCGCTGCTGTTTTCGGGAATCGTCTATTTGGCCTATTATTACGGGATTACGCCCAAAGCGGAGGCCACGGTCGTCTCCCAGATCGCCGAACAGACCTTCGGACGGAACGCCATGTATTTCTTTATTCAGGGCACGACGGCCTTGATCCTGATTCTGGCGGCCAACACCGGATACTCGGCGTTTCCGCTGCTTGCGGTCAACCTGGCCAAGGATAAGTTCGTTCCCCGAATGTTCACGGCCCGGGGAGACAGGCTGGGTTATTCCAACGGGATCATCATGCTCGGCATTTTATCCATTTTGTTGATCGTGGCTTTCGAAGGGCAAACCGAACAATTGATCCCGCTGTACGCCGTAGGCGTGTTTATTCCCTTTACCTTGTCGCAAACCGGCATGATGATGAAATGGATCCGGGAAAAACCGAAGGGCTGGATTTCGAAGCTGGTCATCAACACGACGGGAGCCATAATTTGCTTTACCGTCACCATGATGTTCTTTTTGACCAAATTCCCGCAGGTGTGGCCGGTTTTGATCTTCCTGCCGCTTATCGTATATGTCTTCCATCGGATCCGAAAGCATTACGAAGACGTAGGCGAGCAGCTCAGGCTTTCGACGTGCGAGCCGCCCATGCCGATCAAGGGGAATGTCGTCATTCTGCCCGTAGCCGGAATCACGCATGTGGTCGAGCACTCCATCCGCTATGCCCAATCGCTGTCGCCCGAACAGATCATCGCCGTTTACGTTCCTTTCGAAAGAGAAGACGAAGCCCAGTTCGAAAAGAAATGGAACGAGTGGATGCCGGATGTGAGGCTGGTCACGCTGTACTCTCCTTACAGGAGCATTATCCAGCCTTTGATGAAGTTTATCGATACCGTGGAGCGCAAAGCCAGGGAATCGAACTACCAGGTTACGGTGATCATACCGCAGTTCATTCCCAAGAAAGGCTGGCACAACATTTTGCATAACCAAACGAGCTTCATCATCCGCGCCCGCTTGCTGCGCCGCAAAGACGTCATTGTTACAACGGTCCCTTATCATTTGAAGAAATAAAAAACAACGCCGCGGTTCGATCCTTCTTTCAAAGCCGCTTGACGCGCTTTGGCGGAAGCCGTGCCGCGGCCTTTTTTTGTTTGGGAGACCGGAAGGCTCGGACTTGAGGCTAAAAAATTCCGCATGCCAAGTTAAATTATTCCCCCGCTTTCCGCTTGAAACTTTTCTATACTTATTGAAGGCGCTTACAAACCTTGGGTGTCCGGCATTCGAACGGAGGTGGTGTCCCTTCAGGATCGCTCGCCCGGCCAAGAACCGCTCAATAAAAGAACCGGAGACAATCTGACTTCGCGCAAGACGCGGATGGGGGCTTTAGCCATGAGAAAACGTTCATACGCAGCGGCGGTTTTATTGCTTGTGTTCAGCTTGAGTCTGGCAGCTTGCGGTAAGGGTAACGGGAGCAGCGCTGCCAATGAGTCGCCGTCCGCGCCGGACGGCCCGGCGGCAAGCGGCGGGGCAACCGCTTCCGGGGCAACGGATGGCCCGATTACGATTAATCAGAGCCTGCCGGAAAAAGAAATCTTAAGCAAAGGACCGGACGGCGAAAACGCCGTTTCCGCCAAAACGCTGCAATTGACGGAGGAGGAGCTTGCCAAGATTAAGGCCGGCCGTTACAAGGCGGCCATTTCCATGCACTACGCGGGCAACGACTGGTCGGCGGCGCAATTGAAAGGGCTTAAGGATACGTTTGCCAAAATGAACATCGAAATCGTCGCCACGACCGATGCGAACTTTAAAGCGGAAAAGCAAGTATCCGATATCGAAACGATCCTCGCCAAAAAACCGGACATTCTGGTCAGCATCCCGGTCGATGCGGTTTCGACAGCGGGCGTCTTCAAGAAAGCTGCCTCTCAGGGCGTGAAGATCGTATTCATGGATAATAAGGCGGCCGGGCTTACGGCAGGCAAGGATTACGTCAGCGTCGTCTCCGCCGACAACTACGGTAACGGGGTTGAAGCCGCGCATATTTTGGCCGAAGCGATCGGCGAAGAAGGAGAGGTCGGCGTTATTTTCCATGATGCGGACTTTTTCGTCACGAAGCAAAGAACCGAAGCGTTCGAAAAAACGATCCGGGACGAGTATCCGAACATCAACATCATCGCCCGCGGGGGCATCACCGGCCCGAATGACGGCGAGAAGGTGGCGTCGGCCATGCTGACGAAGCATCCGAACCTGAAGGGGATGTTCGTCGTATGGGATGTGCCGGCGGAGGGGGCGCTTGCCGCCGCGCGATCCGCGGGGCGGACGGATTTGGCGATCGCTACGATCGACTTGGGCACGAACGTTGCGCTGGATATAGCCAAAGGCGGGATGATCAAAGGGCTTGGCGCCCAACTGCCTTACGATCAAGGCGTTGCGGAAGCGATTCTGGCCGCCTATTCGCTGCTGGGCAAAGAAGCTCCGGCGTATGCAGCCGTTCCGTCCCTTCAGGTGAACCGGGACAATATTTTGGAATCGTGGGAGACCGTCTACCATGCGGAGCCGCCGGCGCCGCTTCGGGATGCCGCGAAGTGAAAGGAGATTATGCGATGCGTACATTAAACGTTGGAATGATCGGCGGAGGGTTTATGGGAAAGGCCCATTCGCTGGCTTATGCGGGAATGCCGATGTTTTTCTGGCCGGCTCCGGCCGTTCCGTTTCGCAAGACCGTCGTCGACATCAACGACGAGCTGGCCCGCGAAGCGGCGGCAAGGTACGGGTTCGAATCGTGGGCGTCCGATTGGCGCAAGGTGGTTGAGGACCCGAGCATCGATATCGTCGATATCGTGACGCCGAACCATACGCATGCCGAAATCGCCATCGCCGCGGCCAAAGCCGGCAAGCATATCATTTCCGAAAAGCCGCTTGCGCGGACGACGGAAGAAGCGAAGCGGATGCTGGATGCCGCAAGCGAAGCCGGCGTGAAGCATATGGTGGCGTTCAACTACCGCCGAACGCCGGCCGTTTCGCTCGCGAAGAAATATATCGAAGAAGGCGCGATCGGCCGTATTTTGAATTTTCGCGGCACGTATTTGCAGGATTGGTCGGCGGACCCGAATGCCCCGCTGTCCTGGCGGTTCCGCAAGGAAGTGGCCGGGTCGGGCGCGCTTGGGGATATCGGCACGCATGTGATCGATCTGGCCCGTTATCTGGTCGGAGAAATTACCGAAGTCATGGGAATCGCCAACACATGGATTCCGGAACGTCCGGTTTCGTCCGGTCCCGTCGACAAGCTCGGAACCGTGAAGTCTTCCGGCGATGTGAAGAAAGCGGCCGTCGACGTGGACGACGAAATCAACACGCTGCTTCGCTTCGAGAACGGAGCCGTCGGCAGCCTGGAAGCGACCCGCAACGCATGGGGGCGCAACAACTTCCTGACTTTCGAGATACACGGCGACAAAGGCTCCCTGTATTTTAATTACGAACGCCGCGACGAGCTTCAGGTCTGCTTCTCGGACGATCCGGACGACAGGCGCGGATTCCGGACGATCTACACCGGTCCCGCCCATCCGAACGGCGCGGCGTTGTGGCCGATTCCGGCTCTGGGCATTGGTTACGGCGAGACGAAGATCATCGAAGCGCACGATTTCATATCCGCCATCGTCCAGGATACGGAGGTTTCGCCTAATTTCTACGACGGGTACCGGATTCACGTCATCTGTGACGCCATCCTGGAATCGGCAAGCAGCGGCCAATGGGTGAAAACCGTGGAGCAGCTGCCGGCAGCCCGCTGATCCGCCTATCCGGCGCTCGGAAAGCCATACGAAAACAAGAGGTAGCCAGCCGGTTACCTCTTGTTTCCGTCCTTCGCGCGCCGGACAGGCAGAAAGTCTTGCCGGTCTCCGGCTTACGCCGGTTCTTGTTTGTGAGCGGGGCAGGGAATCTGGAAGGAAAACACCGTGCCGCGCTCCGGCGAGCTCTCCACATGGAACCGGAGCCGATCGCCGTAGACCAGAATGAGTCTGCGGTAGGTGTTGAGAATGCCGGTGTGCTTGCGGAAGTAAGGGTCCTTGGATTCGCCTTTGGCGGCGATCAGCTGGCGAAGCTTCTCCAGCACGTCGGCGGATATGCCGGTTCCCGTATCGCGTATCGATACGGTGAGCGTTGACGCTTGGGCCTGGACGCTGACGACGAGCTGAAACTGCTCGGTGCTCATATTCGGACTCCAGCCGTATTTGATCGCATTTTCGATAAAGGGCTGGATGCTGAGCTTGACGACCGGAACGTCGAGGAGTTCGGGGGCGATCTCGAACCGCGCATGAACGTCCTTTCCGTTCCGATAGTAATGAATCGTCAGGAAATTGCGGATATAAGCGATCTCCTCCCTCAGCGCCGCCCATCCGCCGTCGTTGCGAATGGTGTACCTCATCATGCGGGAAACCGATTGCACCATATCGCCGACCGCTTCGCCATTGTTCCGGACCGCGTAGGACTCGATCGTTTCCAGGGTGTTGAACAGAAAGTGCGGATTGATCTGGGCCTGAAGCTGCAGCAGCTCGCGTTCTTTCTCTCTCATATTGGCCTGGTACACTTCCCGTTCCATGAACTGAAGCTTGTCGAGCGTCTGGTTATAGCTTTGGATCAGGAAGCCGATTTCATCGTGGTTGTGCTTCATCGGTACGGGAACGTAGACGCCGCGCCCCAGGCTTTGCATGCCCTTCTTCAACCGGTACAGCGGCCGAAGAATGCCGCTCATGACGGGGAAGGCAACGATCAACGCGGTGACCAGGCTGATGGCCGCGATCAGCAGGGTGAGCTGATACGTTTGCCGAACCCCCTGGTTGATGCTGCTGAGCGGAGCCGCCCATACGATGTTCCAATCGCTGTCCGGAAGCTCCGTATAGATCGCCTGATATTCTTTCCCGTTCGAAGCGAACAAGAGCTGCTTGCTCCCGTCGGGTGTCGACAGCCGGGCCTGCCGAAAATCGCGCAGCCAATCCGAAGGAACGGGCGCTTCGGAAACGGCCGTACCGTCTTGCTCGCGATACAGGATGACCTGGCCAGCCGTGTCCTTGGGGTTGCTGCTGAGCATGCTCTTTATTTTTTCTTCATGGATTTCCATAATAAATAGCGCTTCCGTCCGACCTGTATCCGTATTCAAAATCGGCCGGATATAAGAGAATGCGTCCGTATTGTTGTACAAAATATAAGGCAGCGGATGCGGAGCGGTCAGCATCGGCTTGTTGACGGAAAAAAAGTCCCGGTATAGCTTGTCCGTTTCGAAGGAATACGCGGGATCGAGCTGCTTTTGGTACGAATCGAAATACACCTTCCCGAGGCGGTCGACATACAGCACGCCGAGCACTTCGGGATGAAACTGCAGCGAATTCCGGACGAGCGGCCGGAAACGGATCATTTCATCGGCTTGTTCGGACAATTGATCGGGCCGGGTATCCAGGAAATCGCGAAAGCCGGCGCTGATAAAGACGCTGTCGAACGATTCGTTCAAGTTCTGCAAATAGTCGGACAGCTCCTTGGAGACGAATTCCACATATTGCGTCGAAATCGATGCGGAATATTCCGTGCTGGAGCGAAACATAAAGTACTCCGAACTGTAGCTGACCAATGAAATCGGGATGATGGAAATCAGAATCAGCAGCACGAAAAGTTTGAACTTGAGCGATCGGCGTTGTAAGATACGCTTTAAAGATGGGAAGCGCGACAATCGGGAGTTCCTCCTCGTTTGCATTTTTTCCGGATGAGGCTTCGTTTTAGGATCTGCGCGAAGGAGCTGGAGCATGATGAAGATTTGCGTCGTGGACGATGAAAGGGAGGTGCGGGTCAGTATTATCCAAAAGCTGACGGCGCTTTTTCCCCATGACCAAGTGTTTGATACGGAGTTTGGATATGAAGCCCTTCAGCGAATCGAACTCATCCAGCCCGATCTGGTGTTTCTCGATATCCGGATGCCGGAACTGGACGGTCTGCAGATCCTTCAGCACTTACATGAGAAGTACCCCTCTATTTATGTGGTTATTATATCAGGGTACGATGATTTTGAATATGCGAGGAAAGCGCTCACGCTCGGCGCGACCGACTTTCTGCTTAAGCCCGCGGACCGCGGCGAACTGATGGATATCGTGCTCAAAATACGGGAGAAGCTGAAGCAGACTTTTATGAAGGAGCTCGGCCAACTGCTCAACATCACGCCCATTCCGAATATCAGCCTGGAACAGATTCATCCGTTCAACGTCAGTTTGTGGTTCGACGAACGCGAATGGAAGCGCATCGAATTCGGCGACCGCGCATCGGTCATGGAACGCTGCGAAGCCGCTCCGCAAGACATTCTGCTCACGGTGACCGTGGATGCCGAGACCGAAGGGATCGTCGTGAGAGCGGATTCGGAGCAGCCGGAAACCGGATTCCGGGAAAAGCACGACTTTCTGAACGTGTTGAGGTCGCAGCTTCGGAAGAAACGGGAGAGCCGGTTTTTTCAGACGGCCGATCCGGACGCCCGCGGCAATCGTCTGCAGCGAAAAGAACGGGTCAAACAAGCCGCCAGGATCAGGCAGCAAATTATCCATTATGCGCGAACGGGCGATATCGGGGAACTGGAAAAATCCCTGGATGCCTGGTTCGAGTGCCTGGCGAAGCTGAATTACGACGATCTCCGGAAGGAAGTCGCCCAATTGATGGCCGTGCTGGACGAAGGACTCGGCAAAAACGAAATCATTTTGGTGGACGAGGATACGCTGTATTACTGGCATGATTGGATAGGGCACCATCAGACGTGGAATGATTTAAAGCGGCGGATTCGCCATATGGTCATAAACGGCGTCAAGGCGCTCAAAAATCTGGAGCAAACGGGACGCGAGACGCTGGATACGAGCAGCTGGTTCAAGCAGGCGCTGCATCTGATCGAAAACTCGGCCGACATGAATTTGAGCCTGGAGGCCGTATCGGAAGCGGTCAACGTTCACCCCGTCACGCTAAGCCGCATGTTCAAACAGCAAATGGGCGTTACATTCGTTCGGTATCTTACGCGCAAACGAATGCAGCACGCAAGCCATCTGTTGCTCCATACGAACAAAAAGGTGAATGAAATCGCGGAAGAGGTCGGGTATGCCGATTATGCGTACTTCAGAAGCTTGTTCAAAAAGGAATTCGGTTATTCGCCTTCCGATTTCCGGAAGAAGAACGGCATTTTGAACGTGCCCGACGAAGGAGAGTAAGAAAGGAAGAAGGAGCGGCACCATGAAAAAGCGAAGGCTTGCCACGGCATTGCTTGTCTTCTTGCTGCTGATCGGATGTGCCGGGTGCCTGGGGGTACGGCCGGAAGACTCCGGTGCGGCTCCGGTTTCGCCCCCGACGTTAAAGGTGCTTTACGCCACGGTGGAAGCGGGCTCCGAAGCCGTCGTTCACGCGGCCGAGAATTACCGGCGGAAGACGGGCGTCCACGTGGAGGTCAGTACGTTTCCTTACAACAGTCTGCAGGAAAAGGTGTTTTCCGAGCTGTCCCGCATGAGCGGCGAATACGATCTGATCGCCGTCGACACGCCGTGGATCCCCAAAATCATCCGGCACCTGGAGCCGCTGACGCCTTATATCCGGAACTCGGCTTCGGCCGGCGATATCGACGATTTCATTGCGAAGCTGTTCCTGGATACGTCGGTTTTTGACAAGGACAAGCCGCAAAGGGCGCCGGTCGCCATGGATACGATCGATTTGGACCGCATTACGGCGGCCGGTTTCGACGTCTGGAGCCTGCCGATCCAATCGAACGTGCTTACGGTCAGCTATCGGAAAGACCTGTTTCAGAACGAAGCCAACCGGGCCGCATTCCGGCAACGATTTCACCGCGAACTCGACATCCCGAATACGTTGGATGAATATTTGGACATTGCCAAATTTTTTACCCGCGATACGGATCGGGACGGCATGATCGATCTGTACGGCACCACCTTGATGGCCGGCAAGCACGAAGCCAATTTTGTCGACTACAAATCGTTCCTGAGCGATTTCGGAGGCGAGCTGTTCGACGAGAAGCTTCAGCCGGTCTTTGATTCCGATGCCGGAGTGAAGGCGCTTAAGACCTACGGAAAATGGATTCTGACGGAGAAGGTGACCCCGCCCGACGTTCTTTCCTATTCGTGGGACGAGGTCGAGATTGCGTTCGGCTACGGGAAAGCCGTCATGGGGATGAATTACCACGATATGAAGCTCCAGCCGAACGTCGGCGGCCAAGTCGGCTATTTCATGTTCCCCGGCGTCAAGCGCGGCGATACGCTCGTGCGCGGACCGCATTTCGGGTCGTGGGGGCTGGCCGTTAACAAGTATTCCGAGCATAAAGCGGAGGCTTTCGCCTTGGCCGGCTATTTGACCAGCGCCGAGGTGCAGCGGGACTATTTGCGGTTCCGGCAGCACGTGACCCGAAAATCGGCTTATGCGGCGGCAAGGGCGCTGCCGGACGAATCGCTCCGGGAGTATTACGATGTGCTTGGCCGGTCCTTGAACGTGGGAGTGGGAAGGCCGAGAATCAAAAATTACGACCAGGTGTCGGAGGCGGTCCAAACGGCGGTGCAGCAGTATTTGACCGGGAAGAAGCCGGCCGAAGCCGCGCTGCATGACGCTGCCGAAAAGGTTAAAATCTCGATGCGGGAAAACGGCTATTGATCCTCGGACGAATGAGCCGTCCGGACGAAGAAGGCTGCGCGATCGAACATCGCGCGGTCTTTTTTTATCGTTCCGTTCGCTAAAAACTTCCCCCCTGCACGTTAAATTCGTCGTCTATGGGCTTCACCCCGTCCGCCCTATACTGTGGGTAATCGAACGTTTAGCCAAACGGACGATGCAATCGACAAACCGAAAGAGTGAGGGGTTCCCGAATATGAAGAAAAAATGGACATCATGGCTTGCTTTGCTGCTCGTATGCGGGATGACGATCGCAGGCTGCGGAAACGCCGAAAAGCAAAACGCGCAAGCGCCGCAAGAGCACGAAGGGTACACGGCATCCGGGCCGTTGACAATCAATCCGAACATCCCCGACCTGCCGGTTCAGGATATCGGGCCGAACGGCGAAAAGGCGGTCTCGGCCAAAAGCCTGAAGCTGACGGAAGAAGAACTGCAAAAAATCCGGGACGGCAAATACACGGCCGCAATCGTCATGCACTACTCTGGTACCGATTACATGACGGCCGCCGTCAACGCGATGAAAAATACGTTTGCGAAGATGGGCATCAAAGTCGTGGCCGTCACGGACGCCCAGTTCAAGGCCGAGAAGCAGGTCAGCGACATCGAGACCGTTCTGGCGAAAAAACCGGATATCATGATCTCCGTTCCGGTCGATGCCGTATCCACGGCAGGCGCGTACAAGAAAGCCGTCAACCAAGGCGTGAAGCTGGTGTTCATGGACGGCGCGGCCGAAGGGCTCGTTCCCGGCAAGGACTACATCAGCATCGTATCCGGCGACAACTACGGCAACGGCGCGGTAGCCGCGGATATTATGGCGGAGAAGCTCGGCGGCAAGGGCAAAGTCGGCATCGTGTACCATGACGTCAACTTTTTCGTCACGAAGAACCGCTCCGACGCGTTCGAAGCCCGGATCAAGGAAAAGTATCCCGGTATTCAGATCGTAGCTAAAGGCGGCATCACCGACCCGAACAAAGGCGAGGAAGTCGCATCCGCCATGCTGACGAGACACCCGGATATCGACGGCATCTTCGCTCCGTGGGACGTGCCGGCCGAAGGCGTCATGTCGGCCGCGCGGACGGCAGGGCGCAACGACCTGATCGTCACCACCGTCGACCTCGGCACGAACGTCGCGCTGTCCATCGCTTCCGACGGCATCGTTCGCGGTCTCGGCGCGCAGCTTCCGTACGACCAGGGCGTCGCGCAAGCGATTCTCGCGGGATATGCGCTTCTGGGCAAGGAAGCGCCGGCCTATGTCGCTTCGCCGGCCATCAAGGTGACGAAAGAAAACGTCCTCGAAAGCTGGAAGCTGATCTACGGCGTCGACGCGCCGAAGAGCGTGCAGGACGCGTTGAAGAAATAAGGTTCCCAACTTACGGAGGCTGCCGTCCGGCAGTCTTCTTCCAAAGAAGGTGAGTGCAAGTGGATCGACCGATCCTCGAAATGAAGAACATCTCCAAATCGTTTAACGGCGTTAAGGTTCTTCATGATGTCAACTTCTCGGTGAATAAAGGCGAGGTTCACGCGCTGATGGGCGGGAACGGGGCCGGCAAATCGACGCTCATGAAGATCCTCACCGGCGTCTACACGGCCGACAAAGGCGAGATTCTGATCGAAGGCAAGCCGGTCAGCATCAAGAGCTACGAGGATGCGAAGGCCAACAAAATCTCGATGATTTTTCAGGAATTCAGCCTGATTCCCACGCTGACCGTCGCCCAGAATATCTATCTGACCCGCGAATCCAAAACCCCGTTGGGGCTGCTCGACGACAAGGAGAACGCGCGCAAAACCGAAAAGCTGCTCAAAGAATTGGGGGTTGACATCAAACCGTCCGATATTGTGCAGGATCTCGGGGTCGGGTATTGGCAAATGACCGAAATCGCAAAGGCCTTGTCGCAGGAAGCGAAGGTTCTCATCATGGACGAGCCGACCTCTTCGCTGACCAAAAGGGAAACGGAAGTGCTGTTTTCGTTTATCAACCAGTTGAAGGAAAAAGGCTATGCGATCATCTATATTTCCCACCGGATGGATGAAATTTTCCGAATCTGCGACCGGATCACGATTTTGCGGGACGGCCGCAAAATTACGACCGAGGTCATTAAGGAAACGACGCTCGATACGGTCATTCAGCATATTGTCGGGGCAGAATTCGACAAGCTGTTCGAATGGGTCGAACGCGATGTTCCGACCGATGTGCCGCCCGCATTCGAGATTCGGAACGTCAAAGCGGGAACGAAGGTGGACGATGTCAGCCTGAAAATCCAGCCCGGCGAAATCGTCGGTATTGCCGGCCTTATGGGCAGCGGACGGACCGAGCTGCTTAGGACCATCTTCGGCATCGATCCGATGGACAGCGGCGAGATCTATGTGAACGGGAAGAAGCGGAATATCCGCAGCGCACGGCATGCGATCGACGCGGGCATTGCCTTGATCCCGGAAGACCGGAGGCTTCAGGGGCTCGTGTTGCAGCACAGCGTCAAAGACAATATCATTCTCCCGATTCTCTCCAAGCTGAAGAAAGGGATGCTGCTCGACAACAAGAAAGCGACCGAAATCAGCAAGCGTCTCGTCGAACGGTTGAACATCAAGACGGAGAGCATTGCCAAGCAAAGCGGGCTGCTGTCCGGCGGCAATCAGCAGAAGATCGTGCTGGCCAAATGGCTCGCGAACGACCCGGACGTTCTCTTGCTGGACGAACCGACGATCGGCGTGGACATCGGCGCCAAAACCGAAATTATCGACATCGTCCGCGAACTGGCGGCAAGCGGCAAAGCCATACTCGTGGTTTCTTCGGAGCTTCCGGAGCTTCTTGCCCTCAGCGACCGCCTGCTGATCATGCACGAAGGTAGAATCAAACGGGAGATCAAGCGCAAGGAGATTCAATCAGAGGAGGAACTGCAATATGCAATCCAGGGATATTAGGGTGACCGGTCCGTCCCTGCTCCATTCCATAAAAAGCTTTCAATGGCGGGACTATATCGTCTATTTGGCGTTTGTCGGCGTGCTCATCTATTTCTCGATTGCCTTGTATGACGAAGGCTTCCTGACGACGGGCAACCTGCTCAACATCGTGCGGCAGACCGCCACCATCTCCTTGATGGGTCTGGCCATGACGTTTGTCATCAGCACAGGCGAAATCGATCTGTCGGTAGGCTCCATCGCGGCATTATCCTCGCTGACGGGCGCGCTTGCCCTTCAATCCGGATTCGGAATTCTCGGCGGGCTTGCCGCCGGCGTAGGTACGGGTCTTGCGATCGGCCTCATCAACGGCCTGCTTGTGACGAAGGCGGCCATTCCGTCCTTCCTCGTGACGCTCGGTTCGATGGGAGCCGTCAAAGGGATGGCCATGTGGATCACCGATACGGCGCCGGTTCCGATCATCAACGACCGCTTTAATTTCATCTTCGGCGCCGGCGATATCGGCCCGATTCCGGTTCTGCTGCTGTGGGTTCTCGTATTCACCGTGATCGCGCATGTACTGCTGCGCAAAACTTCGTTCGGCCGGCAGACGCTTGCGACCGGCGGCAACGAGAACGCCGCGAAGTTCTCCGGCGTCAATACCGCGCGCATCAAGCTACTTGTCTTTCTGGGCACCGGCTTGATGGCGGGACTGTCCGGGCTTCTCTATGCAGGGCGCATGAATGCGGGGCGCTTCTCTTTCGGCGAAGGGGACGAATTGTCTGTCATCGCGGCCGTCATTCTCGGCGGCACCAGCTTGTTCGGCGGAGTGGGCACGATTATCGGCACCGTCGTCGGCGCGCTGATGATCGGCACGATCAACAACGGATTGATCATTATGGGGCTGGACGTCAGCCAGCAAATGATGATCAAAGGCCTGATCATTATTCTGGCGGTCATGTTCGGCAAGAAGGCGATCAAAAAGTGACAAGCGGATTTTGCCGCCTTTGAAGACGGGCATCGATCCATGTACATCATGGAAGCCATTTTGCAAAGCCACAAAGAAGAACGATGGGTGAAAGTTCAAGCCTAACGGAGGGGAACAGCAATGACGATGAAAGCGGTCGTTTTTCCAGGCGACAAACGGGTAGAGATTCGGGAGGTGCCGGTCCCGGTTCCGGGCAGCGGCGAAGTGCTGATCAAAATGAAAGCATCGGCCATCTGCCGCAGCGACATGAGCCTGTATTACGGCAATCCGGTTGTAGGCGGCGATGCGGCGAAGTCGGGCAGCATTTATCCCGGCCACGAGCCGGCCGGCGAAGTTGCGCAAGTGGGAGAAGGGGTAACGCGCTTTAAGCCCGGCGACCGCGTTGCCGTCTACCTGGCGGTCGGCTGCGGCGAGTGCTCGCATTGCAAGAGCGGGTACAGAATGTTCTGCAAGGAGTGGAAATGCGTCGGATTCGATATCCACGGCGGCGATGCGGATTACCTCGTCGTTCCGGAAGAGAACTGCATGCGGATTCCGGATGAGATGAGCTTTCTTGTCGCGGCGGTTTCCACGGATGCGGTCGGCACGTTGTACCATGCCCAGAAGCGATTGAACATCAGCGGCAGGGACACGCTCGTGATTTTCGGAATGGGACCGATGGGCGGAGCGGGCGTCATGGTCGCCAAAGGCTTGGGCGCAACGGTCATTGCGGTCGATATGCTGGATGAGCGCCTTGAAGTCGCCAAAGAACTGGGCGCGGATTACGTCATTAACGGCAAAGAAAACGTGCTGGAACGCATTATGGAGATTACGGGCGGCCGCGGCGCCGATGCGGCGATCGATTGCTCCGGCAGCCCGCATGCGCAGAATACGGCGCTGAACAGCCTTCGCGCTCACGGCCGCGCTGCCTTTATCGGCGAAGGCCGGGAATTGACGATCAATCCGAGCAACCAGCTGATCCGCAAGCAAATCACGGTCATGGGCTCGTGGTATTTTCCGATTTTCGAGTACGACGAAATCGCCCGCTTTATTATCGAAAGAAAGCTTCCGGTCGAGAAGCTCGTGTCGCATACGTTTCGGCTGGAAGAGGCGGCGACCGCGTTCCGGATGTTCGATGAGAGGCTGACGGAAAAAGCCGTCTTCGTGTGGGACTGACCGGTCGTCCGGCAAGCGGGCAATGAACGGATCACAAAGAGAGGATGTGTTCAAAGGTGAAAGGAATTTCGTTTAACACATGGGTGTACAGCAGCTTTCCGGTATGGGTGCCTTCGTATCCGTTGGAAGAAGTGATCCACCGGCTGGCATCGTTCGGGTATGACGGCATCGAAATCGGCTGCGCGAGCCCGCACGCATGGCCGGACCACGTATCCCCGCAGCGGCGCAAAGAGATTTTGAAGCTGCTCAAGAAGGAGAACCTTCGCGTTTCGTCCATGCTCCCGGCTCCGGGGGGCGGCCCCGGCCACAATCCGAGCTCGCCGATCGCCGAGGAGAGGGCGTACACGATCAATCATTACAAGGAAGTGCTCCGCCTTGCCCATGAATGGGAGTGCCCGACGGTTATTTACCTGGCCGGCTGGACGGTGTTCGGCCTCTCGAAGAAGGAGGCTTGGAACTACAGTCTGGATGCGCTCGTGCAAGTCGCCGCTTACGCCAAAGAATTGGGCATTACCCTGGTCGTCGAGCCGACGCCTACGGACAGCAACCTGGTCGAATCCGCGGACGACGCGCTTCTGCTTAGCGAGGAGTCCGGCCAGGACAACGTAAAAGTCATGTTCGACACGTTCCACGCCTTGTACCGCAACGAAGTGGCAAGCGATTACGTGTACCGCATGGCCGATAAGCTCCATCACATTCATCTCTCCGACAACGACCGGCTTCCGCCGGGACACGGCCGCTGCGACTTCGACGGCGTGCTCCGCGCCTTGAAGGACGTCGGCTACCAAGGCTACCTGACCGCGGAAATCGGCTTCCACACGCGCCAGGCCGATCCGGACTGGTACGCGAAGGAGAACATCGCCTTCTTGACATCCAAGCTGGCCGAGCTGGACTGGAAAAAAGAATAATGCTCATCAGGGGCCGGCCATAAGGGGAACACCCGGAAGCCAGTCCCAATCGAGACCGTCCGAACCTCCAAACCCGCCGCAAAGCGGGATTTGGGGGTTCGTTTTTTGGTCTAGTGGATCATAATCGCCGGATCGCGTCCGGACCTCTTTAGCCCCTTGACCGCTTGAACACTTCAGCCTCCGTTCCTTCGTCCGGGACGCCGACCTTAACGCTCCCGCATCATGTGTCGCATCTGCCTTTTTCCCGGTATCCCGTTCCTTCAGGTTCGTATTTGCGCATCCTTTTGCTTTCGGTCCCGGTACGGCCTCTTTCGTTCCGCTCCTGAGCCGTTTGTTTGGTTTCGCTTGCATGACGAATTGACCGCTAGGCTTTGGCGCGCCGGATTCGTTTCACGGAGCCGCGAAAAAAGTTGCGCAAAAAGCAATTGCAAGGCTCTTTTTCCGCTTTTCGTGAGAGCAGTTGCTTTTATAGCAATTGGAAGGCCCGTCCGCTCGAACGGCCACCCGAAAATGAGCTGTAGTTGTGCAAACAGCAATTGCATGGCACATTTCCCGTTGATTTGCGTGAGCAGTTGCTTTTATAGCAATTGGAATGGCCGTCTTCTCAAACGGCCGCCCGAAGCGGGGCATTAGTTGCTAATATGTCGCGGTTTGTTTAACGAATCTGGCGGCAGAGGGGCGGATTATAAACGGACGATGGTTCGTCCGCGGTGCCGGCCTTTCAGGATGTTCGTCAGAACGCCCGGCAATTCGTCCAGGCCGACTTCGCTGATGACTTCGTCCAGCAGCCCATCCGGTTTCCAATCGCTTGCCATTCGCTGCCACAGCCGAACGCGCAAATCCATCGGACAGTACACCGAGTCGATCCCGAGCAGATTGACGCCCCGCAGGATGAACGGATGCACGGTCGTCGGCAATTCGGCCCCGCCCGCCAAGCCGCTGACGGCGACGGAACCTCCGTATTTCGTTGTGCTTAAAATATAGGCGAGCGATTTGCCTCCCACCGGGTCGATCGCTCCGGCCCATAGCTGCCGGTCCAACGGGCGAATCTTCTCCGGCGATAGGGACGAGCGGCTCACGATGTTTGCGGCTCCAAGCTTTTGCAAATACGCATGTTCCGAATCTTTACCCGTACTTGCCGTTACCTCGTACCCGATTTTGGCCAGCATGGCGACGGCCAGGCTTCCAACCCCGCCCGTTGCGCCTGTCACCAGGATAGGGCCCTTCTCGGGCGTGACTCCGTGGGCCTCCAATTGGTGAATCGACAGAGCTGCCGTAAATCCCGCCGTTCCGTATGCCATTGCTTCCTTTAAAGTGAGACCTTCGGGAACCGGAACGACCCAGTCGGCCGGAACGCGCGCGTATTGGCTGAATCCTCCGTGGCGCGAAACGCCGAGCTCATAGCCGGTCGCAAGAACCTCGTCTCCTTCCTTAAAACGCGGATCCCGCGACGCGACCACCGTTCCCGCCAGGTCGATCCCCGGCACGATGGGATAGGTCTTTACGACCCGCCCATCGGGAAACGCCGCCAGCCCGTCCTTGTAATTCACGCAAGAATAGGCTACACGGATTGTCACCTCGCCTTCCGGCAATTCTTCGAATGTCATTTCGCGAATGTTTGCGGCCACCTGATCCTTTTCCCGATTGACGACAAGCGCTCGAAAGGTTTGCATGCCGGAATCCCTCCATGGGTTTGATTTAACCAACGTACAGCGCCTAGGATGCCTCTAACGATAAAGCAGCTTGTTTAAATTCGCAATAGGAAGATGGGCGGGTGCGCTTTATAATCCAGAGTTGTTCATAATTCGGATACATTTGGGAAAACGTATCGATGTGATTTTCTAATGAAAGGTGCACTCAACATTGAACTGGATGGCGATGGCTGCGGCGCTGATGCTGCTTCGAACGGATGCTCCCGACAGTTTGTCAATCAAGCATAAGGAACAAGTGGTGGAAAGCGTAAACCGCGCTGACTTTCAGGTGCCCGCTTTGCCGCTCATTGACATGGACAAATTCGAGAAGCTGCTCGACCGTCTGGAGCGGCAAATTGATCAGCCGCCCCAAAATGCCGTTATCGGCAATAGCGGGGAAATCGTGCCGGAACGGATCGGCTACAAGCTGGACCGAAGTCGATTTACAGAGGAATTTTACGCGTACTTTTTCGGCAGCGGCCCTTCCGCGATCGAGGTTCCGCGCAAGGCGATTTACCCAAGAATCGACAGCGAGCTGCTGGCCCCCCTCCGGGACAAACCGATCGGCCATTACGTCACGTATTTCAATGCCGGCAACAAAAACCGTTCCCACAATATCGCCCTGGCCGCCAAGGCCATCAACAATACCGTTATTTTTCCGGGCGAGACGTTTTCGTTTAATCAAACGGTAGGCATGCGTTCCCTGAAAAAAGGGTATTTGCCGGCGCCGGTCATCGTCAGGGGGGAACTGTCCGAAGGGGTCGGCGGCGGAATTTGCCAAGTGTCTTCAACCTTGTACAACGCCATCGACCGGGCAGGGCTGAAAATCGTGAAGCGCTACTCCCACAGCCGGCACGTTCCCTATGTGCCGCCCGGACGGGATGCTACGGTAAGCTGGGGCGGACCGGACTTTGTTTTTCAAAACCAGTACAATCAGCCGGTCTTGATCCGCACCTATGCGGGGGGAGGCCGGATATTTGTCACGATTTCCTCATCCGACATGATCGAATACAAACCGCGGGAAGTGCCCGGCATGTCCAAGCGATTGCCCGAGGAAATTTCCATCGAAACGCACGCTCAAAAACCGAAATCCGATTAGGCCGGCCGGATACTTCACAATGCGTCTTTCGTTCCTTGAAAATCGAATGTATAATTGTATAATTATGGAATACATTTTTCCGAATGTGGTGACAGGATGTTTCAGTTCAGGGATGCGGTGCGGGAAGATTTTCAATGGATCGCAACCTTTCCGCAAAACCGGGAGGAAGCCTATTTTTTATGTATCCGCGCGGGGGGTATCCCTTCCGTCCCGATGAACTGTGTGAAATCCGTTTAACATTCCATTGTTCCTCCCCTACGATCCTCTGCCCGGCAAGGGGGTGGACTGGGATCATCAGACGAAGGGCTTCTCCATATTCGGACTAGATTTGGAAAAGGAAGACCAATACAGGTTTTCAATCAGCGCCGGAAAGAACTGCTATTACGTATAAGAGGAGAGGATCGGCCAGCGAAAAGACAGCGGGAATCCGAAAAGGTTAGTCTAGCTAAAAATGCATACGGAATCGACAGAGGTGAAAAGCAGTCATGACGGAGCAGCTATTCGAGCAAATTTTAAAGGAGATCGATACCTCTCTTGCGCCGCAAGGATTTCAAAAGACGAAACAGCATCATCAGCCGCAATTGTTCGACACCCGTTATGCCGTATTCGAGGCGCCCGGGCATCTCGTTCGCGTCATATGGGACGGAAAGCAGAGGATGCTGATTTTGCGCATCTATGCCAAACGGAAATGGATCATGAAGCTCGCCAAAGTGCTGATCGGCCAAAACGATACCGAAAAACTGATCAAGGAATTCACGATTCCGCGCGATGAGATGATGGCGCTCAGCGACGAGCAGGTGATCGGGAAATGCGTTCAGACGGTTCGGGACTTTAACCCGTAAGCCGAGCGGCTGCCATCGAAAGCGGCATCACGGTTTTATCTCGGTAGGCATCGTGGCGGGCATAATCGCTTTTTTCTTGAAAAAATAGCATAGCAGGGATCGTTTGAAAAAAACACGCCGGAGCGCTTCGGGCTTTGCGGCCGATCCCCGGTTGAAAGGATGAGCTGACATGGGTGAACAAGGAGGCGTTTTCTTCTGGCCGTTTTCGTTCTTTTTCCTGCTGATTTATCTGGTCCTGATTGGAGTCGCCCGGACTGAGTTTGCTCCAACGGGGCCGCTTCCCGAGCGGGAGCGGGCACCGCGGCCGAGACGGCCGCGGGGAAGCGGCGGTTTCGGCCGCAAAAAACGGCAGGGGCGCACACGGGAAGGCCCGGCGCAAAGCCCCGGAGGACAGGCGTCTGCCTGTTTAGCCGCGTCCGCTTTTGAACGCGGACGAAGCGATTCGCTTGGCCAGCTCCGCTTCGAATAGGTCTTCGTCCAGCGGCAGTTCCGCCCAGTCGTCCGTCCAGCCGGACAGGTGCATCGCGTTGGACAACGACAGGCCCAGAATGCCTTCTTCTCCCGGCGCGATCAGCTCGCGGCCATGCAGGACGGCATCGGTGAAATTCTGCAGGATGCCGACATGCTCGGGACTCGGTCCGAGGTCGGGAAAACGGATTTCCCAGCACTCCGGACTTGCAAACGGTTCCTTGTTGCGGGCATTGAACGCGGGCTCCGGCTCCCGCAGCCGCCAAAAAGTCAAACGGCCGTTCTCCGCCACGAGCTTGCCGCGGTCGCCGACGATTTCATACCGGTTCGTTCCCGGCGCTTCTCCGGTTGTGGTGACGAACACGCCGGTCGCGCCGTTCGCGTATTCGGCATAGGCGGTAACCTCGTCTTCGACCTCGATGTTCCGGTACTTGCCGAAATGGCAGAAAGCCCGCACGCGGACGGGCATCATGCCGGTCGTCCATTGCCACAGATCGAGCTGGTGCGGACATTGGTTGATGAGCACGCCGCCGCCTTCGCCCGCCCAGGTTGCGCGCCAGGAGCCGGTGTCGTAATACGCCTGCGAACGGTACCAGTCGGTGACGATCCAGTTGGTGCGGCGGATGGCCCCCAATTCTCCCGAAACGACAAGATCGCGCATTTTCCGGTACAGCGGATTCATCCGCTGATTGTACATAATGCCGAACACGTTTCCGCTGGCGCGGGCGGTCTCGTTTAATCGCCGCACGCGGCGAACCGATACGCCGGCGGGCTTCTCGATCAGCACGTGCAGGCCGCGCTTCAGGGCGGCCTCGGCATCGTCAGGGTGCTGGTAGTGCGGAGTCGCCGTCAGGACGGCGTCTACGAGACCGGAATCGAGCAGTTCGGGGACGGTTCGGAATACCGGAATCCCGGGCAGAAATTCCTTCGCCCAGGCCTCCCGGCGTCCGGTCACGTCGCAAACGGCGGCGAGCGTCGCATCTTGTACGGCTCCCTGAAGCAAATTAAGCGCATGCTCGCCGCCCATTTTGCCGATGCCGATAACGCCGAAGCGAAGCCGCCGGCTCATTCGAGCTCTTCCTCCCAGGCCCGGATTTGCCGGACGAAGTTCGCCAGCATTTCTTGGGAGCCGTAGGCAAGACTGAAGTCCTCCACGCCCAGCCAGCCGTTGTAGCCGACCGACTTCAAGGCGGCGAGCACGCGTTTCCACGGGACGGTTCCGCTTGCGATCGGGCGCCAGACGCATTTCCAGTTCACCGGCGTCAGCGGATCGGGTTCCGGGCCGCCTGCGCCGGAGGCGGTCGCCGCATTGGGATGGGGCTGACCGTCGGCCAAGTCAACTACCGGATACCATGCCGCGTTCTTGACGTGGACGTGAGCCAGATACGGCCCCAGCACTTCCATGCCGAGCCGCCATTGCTCCATTCCCTCGTGAATCATATTGCCCGGATCGTACAGCACGCCGAACCGGTCGGGCGAATAGCGGGACACGAGGCGCCAAGCGGCGGAAGCGCTGGCCGCGATGGTTTCGTGATGCGTCTCGACGAGCGCCTTGATGCCGTAGTCGCGGGCCAGTTCGTCCACCTGGTCCATGTAGGCGTAGGCCGATTCCAGCAGCTCGCTGTAGCGGGAATCGGCGCGATAGCCGGGCACTCCGATTCGCACCATGGTCGCTCCCAGCGAGGAGGCGAGGCGAAACCGCGCTTCCGTGCCTTCGATGTCGCCGCAGGCCAAATACGGAACGAGGGCGATGTTCTGAAGGCCGTGAGATGCCGCGGTATCGCGGATGAGCGCGGCCTCCCGGTCCGACGCGCCGGGCGCGATCGTGCAGCGGTTGTTTCCCCAGAACGAAGGCGGTTCGCTCAGGAGTTCGGCCGGCGTTTCCTTGCATCTCCATTCAACTCCCTGGATTCCGGCGTCCCGCGCTGCGGCGCACAGCTCCGCCGGTTCCAAGTCGGGGGTGGCAACCGTAAAAACGGACAATTTAAACATATGAATGGCACTCTCCTCATGGCATCCGTCCGCAAGAGGACGATAAGCGGTATACGCTCACATTCTAGCACAACGCCCGCGCATCGGCGGACGGCGATATCCAAAGGCATAACGAGAGTCAAATTTCACTGGAAACTTCTTTTTTCCGGTCAATTCGTATCGAAGAAGGGTTGCCGCAACTTTTTCCGGAGAAAAGCGGTATGTTAAGATAGGGATCATGCGGAAAGGGGAGGTGCATGCGGTGAGCCGGATGAGAACGTCATCGATTGCGGGATCGCTGGGCGGGCCCGCCGTTTCCATTCTGGGCGGCGCGTCGCTGCTGTGCGTGCTGCTGTTGACGGTTCGCGCCTATCAGGTGGAATTCGTCAAATACGCCTTTTTGCTCTGGAATCTGTTTTTGGCGTGGATTCCCCTGTTCGTCTCGATGACGGCGGTCGGACTGGAGCGCAGCCGAAGAAGCCCGAAGCCGGGGCTCGGCTTTTTGATCCTGGTCTTCGCGTGGCTGCTGTTTTACCCGAACGCGCCTTATTTGACGACCGATTTCATTCATCTGATTGCCGACCCGTCTTACAATTGGCATCGAATCGACGAATCGCTGATCGTCTGGTACGACCTGGTCGTGTTTTTTATTTTCTCCTGGTGCGGGCTTCTGCTCGGTTATGTGTCCATGCGCCACTTCCATATGCTTGTCCGCCACTACGGCGGTCCCGTCGCGGGATGGGCTTTTGTCGGCTGCACCTCGTTTTTGGCCGGTTTCGGCGTCTATTTGGGCCGCGTCGTCCGGCTCAACAGTTGGGACGTGCTGTTCAGCCCGTTTCGGCTGATTAACGGCATTCTGGGCGGTCTGGACCATCGCGGCGCGATTTTTACGCTTCTGTTCGGGCTTCTGATCCTGATCGTGTATTTGTCGCTTTACAGCCTCGGATCGATCACGCTGCATACGCGAAAACGCCCGGAACCGGTCGGGGAACGAAGCGCCGGAACCTGACCCGCAGCGGGGCCGGCTACGGACAAGGAACAAACGAAAGAACCTCCCGATCTCCGCCGATCAAGCGGAAATCCGGGAGGTTTTCGTTTATCGCCGGCTCGGCTTACGGAACGGCCGCGGGCGTTCAAGCTTTAACGAAAAGCCGGAAGCCAGTCGCCGTGCGCTTCGATCAGATCGTCGCAAAGCGCCACGATGTCGTCGATGGACAGTTCGGCGGAAGTATGCGGGTCCAGCATGGCCGCGTGGTAAATATGCTCCTTCTTGCCGGTTCGGGCCGCCTCCAGCGTGAGCAGCTGCGTGTTGATGTTGGTGCGGTTAAGCGCGGCGCACTGCGGCGGCAGATCGCCGACGTACGTCGGGGTCACGCCGCTGGCATCGACCAGGCACGGCACTTCGACGCAGGCCTCCTTCGGCAGATTCGGAATGAGCCCCGTGTTCATCACGTTGCCGCCGATTTTGAACGGGACGTTCGTTTCCATCGCTTCGAAAATATAGGAAGCGTATTCATGCGAGCGCTCGTGCGTCAGGTTGCGGTTGTTCACAAGCGATTCCCGCATCTCCTTCCACCGGGCGATCTGGTCGACGCAGCGCCGCGGATACTCGTCAAGCGGAATGTTGAAGCGCTCGATCAGCTCCGGGTAGCTGCGCTTGATAAAGTACGGATGATATTCGGCGTTATGCTCGGACGACTCGGTGACGTAATAACCGAAGCGCAGCATCAGCTCGAAGCGGACCATGTCGCGGTGCTTTTCTTTCTGCTTCTCGGCCGCTCTGCGCTTGATTTCGGGATACAGGTCGACGCCGTCCTTGCTCACTTCGAGCAGCCAGGCCATGTGGTTGATGCCGGCGATTTTCGCCTGAACGCCCGTCGGGTCCATGCCGAGGCTTTCGAACAGGTGGGGAACGCATACCTGCACGCTGTGGCACAGACCGACCGTGCGGACGCCGCCTAGCGTGTTCATCGCGTTCGTGAGCACCGCCATCGGGTTGGTATAGTTAAAGAACCAGGCGTCCGGGCAGACGTCCTGAATGTCGCGGGCAAAGTCCAGCATGACCGGAATCGTGCGCAGGTTGCGGAAGATGCCGCCGATGCCGACGGTATCGGCGATCGTCTGGCGCAGGCCGTATTTTTTCGGAATTTCGAAGTCGGTGATCGTGCATGGGTCGTATCCGCCGACCTGAATGGCGTTGACGACGTATTTTGCGCCGCGCAAAGCCTCTCTCCGGTCGGCGTAGGCTTTGACGGTGCAGGTGCTTCCGGTCGAGGCCTTGAGGTTGTTCAGCATGTTGGCGGAATCGGCGAGCCGCTCGGCGTCGATATCGAACAGGGCGAGTTCGAATCCTTGAAGCGCCGGGGTCAGCATGCAGTCCCCCAGCACATTTTTGGCGAAGACGGTGCTTCCCGCACCCAGAAACGTAATTTTCGACATGACCGACATCCTTTCGTGATCTATCTTGTTCGAAGGCCTTCTGCGTTCTAGAATAGTGGAGCGGGCATGCTTCGGAATATGGATGGAAGCAAGCTTAATATGGAATTTTGTAGTCGGATGCTCGGAGGTGACCTGCCTGTGAAGCCGTTTACGGAGCAAATATCGGTGAATCCGCACTCCGGCGAGAACGGGGAAATCACGGTGCTGTTTTCCGGCGTTTCGCAGACGAAGCCGGACCACCGCGTCGGACCGCAGGTGCTGGATTACGTGCTGGTGCATGTCGTCGAAGAAGGGACCGGCTACTTCCGCTGCCGCGATACCGAATACGAGCTAAAGCCCGGCGACAGCTTCTTCATTCTGCCGGGCATCCTCCATTCCTACCGGTCGGATGCCGACGATCCGTGGAAATACCGCTGGATCGCGTTTCGCGGGCCCGCCGCGGACGGATGGGTGCGCCGGGCCGGCGTGACGCCGGAGCGGCCGGTCATCCGCCAGGAGAGCGAAGCGCCGCTTAAGCCGCTGGCCTGCGCGGAGCAGGCGTTCCGGCGGGGCGGAGCCGCAGCCGACATGGAGGCGGAGGGATGGCTTAGGCTTGCCTTCGCCTCCTGGATCGAGGCGAACGGCTCGCCGGCCGAAGGCGCAGGCAGCGGCGGCAAGTCGGGACATAAGGCGCGGGAAGCCGAACGGGCGGCGCGCTGGCTGCAGGCGCAATTGGCGTCGCCGATCACGATCGAACGGATGGCGCAGGAACTGGGGTATCACCGCACGCATTTGTCGAAGCTGTTCCGGCAGCAGTTCGGGATGCCGCCGGTCCGGTATTTGCAGAAGCTGCGGCTGGAGCGGTCGCGGGCGCTTCTAGCCGAGCCGCTCACGGTGGAAGAAGTGGCTGCCGCTGTGGGCTATGCCGATTCGCTCTATTTTTCCAAGTCGTTCAAGCGGATGTTCGGGGTTACGCCCACCGAATTCAGACGGCAGGAGCAAGCGAAAACGCGACTTGCGGGACGATGACGGGGCGGCATTCGTATGAGATAATAAGAAGTACTGGGAGGCGGTCACGATGAGTTTTTTGAAAAAAATTACCGAAACCGTCAGCAAAGGCGTTTCGACGGCGACTGAGAAAGCGCAGCAAACGGTCGAAATCACCCGGCTGAACGCGCAAATATCCGCGAGGAAGAAAGAGATCGAAAAGAAGCTTGCGGCCATTGGCGAGGCCGTGTTCGACGCTTATCTGGAGAAGGATTTGTCCAAGGCGGAGCAGACGATCATCCCGATCTGCGAAACGATCGTCGGCCTGCGCAAGGAAATCGCCGGGATGGAGGATCGGATTCGCGAACTGCGCAACGAGAAGGAATGCGTCTGCGGGACCAAGGTTCCGTTCGACACGCGTTTTTGTCCGAATTGCGGGCGCAAGTTCGAAGAGCCGGTTCATGCGGCCGTCGAGGTGGTGGAGACGGTCCCCGAGCGGGCGCAGGCTGCGGAGCTGCCCGAAGAGGAGCAGGCCGCGGAATCGCCGGCCGGGCATGCGGAAGCCGCCGAGCCGCAGGTACTGCCGCGTTGCGGCAATTGCGGCGCCGATCTGCTTGCGGACGCCCGGTTCTGCCCCGGCTGCGGCCATCCCGTCCAATTCCCGAACTGAATATGCCGCGATTGCGTTTTCCCGGTCATCCCTGGCGATGGCCGGGATTTTTTTTGTGCGATCCGGCAGAGAGGCATGGCAAGACAGCATGATTTTCCGGCGGCTTGCCCATATGCCTGCTAATATGTTATAAAATATCACGCTTGGAACGTAAAATGAAATTTTTTGTCCTAAAATATGTTATTATTAGTAACATGAACACCCGATGCGATGGGGAGCACGTGCGACGGCTTCTTTCGTTTCAACTCGTTGCACACAGGAGGGACCATGATGGCCGCTATATCTCGCAAGGGACCGTCTCCCGGCGGCAGGCCGGATGAGGCGTCGTTTACCGTTAGGGAGCTATTGAAATTGCCGCAGCTTGAGCAGGCGCGATTGGCGGCGGGAGAGAAGGGGTTGCATGCCGCGGTTACCCGGATCAGCGTGATGGCGACGGCGGATGTCTCCTCGCGGGTCCGTGCGGGCGAATTTCTTCTTGCGGCCGGCCGGACGCTGCGCGAGCATCCGGAACGGTTCAGGCTGCTGATTACCGAACTGGCGGCGAAAGGGGCTTCCGGGATTGGCGTCAGGAAGGATCGGGCGGCGGAGGAGATGCCGAAAGAGGCGGCCGAGGAGGCGGAAAAACACGGATTCCCGCTGTTCGAGCTGCCCCCGGATCTGTCTTTCTCCGACATGATCCGCTCGGTGATGGAGCGGCTGCTGGCCCGGGAATCGGTGCAGCTGAACGAACTGCACGGCCGCATGCAGGCGATGACGCGATTGCTGCTGGACGGCAGCGGGCTATTCGCTTTTTTGGACGCGATGGAGCGGATGCTCGGCAATCCCGTGGCGATCGTAAGGGAGCAGGATAAGCCGCTGCTGTCCGAAAGCCTGCGGAGCGCCGATTCGATCGAGTCTTGGCCGATGGTGCAGATGCTCGCCAGATGCCAGCCCGGCAAGGCGGCGGGCGGAGGGATCACGCTGCTGCAAAGCGCCTGCCGGGTTTACGCGAGCCCGCTTCCGGCCCGCGGGACCAAACCGGCATGCCTCGTGCTGCTCGAACGCAGCCGCGACATCTCGCCGCTCGACGCGCTCACCGTCGACCGCCTCGCGCAGCTTGCGGGGCTCGAGCTGGCGAATATCGAAGCGATCCGCGCGGTTGAAGGGAAATACGTCGATCAGTTTTTGCAGGACTGGTTGTCCGGCAAGCTCTTTTCCGATCACGACTGGAAACTTCGGGCCGAGGTTTGCGGCTGCGCGCTGCCCGAGCAGACGCCGCTTTGCGCCGTTGTGGCCGGCTTAAGCGAACGGGAGCCGGCTCCGGATAAGCTGCGGGAGATGGCGCGCATCATCAGGTCCGAACGCCTGCAGACGGCGGATGCCGTTCTGTCGGCGCCGATCGGCGGCGACCTGGTGCTGGTCGTCCCGGTACCGGAGCCGGGAGCGCTTCATCGGCTGCTGGACGAATTGCGGCCGCTGCTTCAGGACGAAGGCTTGCGCCTGTTCGCGGGGCGCCCGGCGGAGCGGCCGGAGCTGCTGCCTTCCAGCCTGTCGCAGGCGCGGCGGGCCCGGCAGGCGGCGGAAGCATGCGGGCTGGACGGGGAGATCGTGACGTACGACAGGCTGGGCGTCTATTCTTTGCTTTACCTGATTCCCTCGGGCGAGGAAAGAGACCAGTTTCTCCAACGCTTCTCGGTTCCGCTCCAGCAAGCCGACAAGCGCGGCGGAGGCAGGCTGGTGGAGACGCTCGAGATGTTCTTCCGCTGCAACGGCAACATCAAGCTGACCTCGGAAAAGCTGTACGCGCACTACAACACCGTCGTCTACCGGCTGGAAAAAATCCAGAACATCCTGGGCATTTCCCTGGACGACCCCGAGGACCGGCTGCAATTGCAGCTGTCGCTCAAGCTGTGCCATATCACGCCGAGTCCTTCCGGGATGGGGTAAAAAAGCAAAACCAGCCTTGCCGGAGTTGCCCGGCAAGGCTTCTTTCGGTGCTGAAAAGAAAAGAAAATCGCTTCCTTAGATCCAAACTGCGCGAAGGATGATGACCAGCAATATGAAGAGGACGAGAACGAACGCAGCCGATCCGAAACCGCCGTAACCGTGACCACAGTGACCACCGTAACCTACGCCTGCAACCGGATAACTCATCACGATAACCTCCCGCATCATTTGATGTGTGATGGCGAATCACAATGACAGGATATGCGGCAGGTAACCAGTATCCTGTGCGTTTGCACCGGTCTCACGGACATAAGCCCGAAAATCAGCGGATGTCCCGGTCGCCGGATGCTTCGGTTAACGGAATCCGGTTGTTGAAATGCCGGATGTGGAGGATTCTCGCTTCTGCGGTATGAGGACCTCCGCAGCCGAACCGCAGGATCGAGGAAGCGGTAACGCCGATGACCCGCACGTCGCCGATGCGGATCGTGCCGTCGTCCGAAGACGAGGAGAGGGAAGCGGACGGCTTCCCGAACGGCCTAAGCAGCGGCTTATAGAAGAGGGCATACGCGGCGAATCTCGTTTCGTCGCCTTTGAAAACCGGAACGGCCCGCTGCACGGCGATGACGCAGTTCACCTGGGACGAGACGTCCTTCGTGTCTCCGAACTGCACGATGCCCGAATGCGAAACCGTATTGATGAACGCTGTCCCGGCCACGGTCTTGCGGCATTCGATCATTCGCTTTCCTCTTCCGGAAGCAAGGGCAGCGGGACGAGGGGACCGAAAACGACGGATTCGGGAGGCGTGTCGAAGTAGGAGTACAACGTCAGCGATTCGGTATCCCCAAGCAGCAGCGAGGACGAGCTGGTGATGCCGATGACCCGGATCGAGCCTATCTCGACCGGCCCGTTGCGGACGTTCAATTCCACCGCCGGCGTCATGTCCGGTCTCCCTCCTTGGTTTCGGGCGTTTTCTTCAATCCGTTCAAATACGCGGCGATCGCCTTTTCGACGTCGCGTTTCGTTTTTTCCATTACCGTATTCCCCCATATCTGCCGTTCCTCTTCGGCGCCGTCCGCGGGATAGGAAACGGTCTTCGCGTAATAGTGCACCCTTGCGTTTAATTGGGACTTGATATCCTTCAGGATCAGGTTTCGATGCGCTTCGTCGAGCGGCGTTCCGCTTGCCTCCGTCATCCGGACGAGCAGGGCCGGCGCTTCGTTCTCCATAAAGGCTGCGGCTTCCCGCTGCAGGGCCCGAACCCGATCGGCGTCATCGTCCTGTTGGCCGCCGTCCCCCGCCTTCCACATGCCCGGGGCGGGAACCTCGAACGATTCCGGGGGCTGCATGCCCTGGGGGCTGAGGCCGATATTCAGGGTGCCTTCGAGCCGGGACACTTTAAGCTGATCGAAATGATATTCCACGTGAATCGGCGTCCGCTTTTTCAATTCGTCGATTTCGCCGTGCAGCGAATCCAGCTGCTGACGAAGCCGCTCCAATTGCTGCTCCAGGCTTCGGATATGCTGCAGGCACGCCTGCCATTGGGCGGGGGAGGGACCGTACCAGAAGTTCGTCATGCAGATACTCTCCTTTGCCCTTTCTGTCTAGCGTTTACGGCTTGCAGCGCGCGGACCGGCGGCCTAGGTCGGATTGGGCAGCGGAACGAACGTAACCTCCGGCATTTCCCCGGCCGCTTCGGTCAAGGGGGGCGCAGGCCCGACAAACCCTCCGGTGTTGTAGAGCTGGGAAAGCGATTGGATGCTTCCCGCGCTGCCGATTTGGAGAACGGACGAGTTCGTCACAGCGTCTACGCGGAGCTGCTGAATGGTGATTTGCTGGTGAATATTCCACTGGATCATACGACACCACTGTTTCCGACTGTGCTATTGGAAGAATCTTTGACATCCGGGTCATTCGTGTTGGTGGCGCTGACGGCGTTGTTCGTCCGGGACAAATCGCCGGTTACGAACGATCCGGCGCCAGCGTACGTTTTGGAAGTGCTCCTCGGGTTGTTTTGCAACGTGTCCCCGAACTGTACGATCGCTCCCGAGCCGACGCTCAATATTTTGACAGCTCCGACGATGGACGGCATTGGCGCAACGACTCCTTCGCAGGCATCCTGCTCCATTGTATGAAGGCGATAGCCCAGAGGTTCATCCCGCCGGCGCGAAGGAACAAGCAAAACGGGGACGGCATATGCTGACTAGAAGCTCTGTTTTGGGGAGGACAAATCATGAGTTCGTTTTTTGACAGCGGTCCGCTTCCGGATTTCAAAGAAATCAAAAAATGGCTGGGCAAAGAACTGCCGTGGGAGCTGGTCGAACAATGGGACAAGGCGAAGAACGACACGTGGCTGAACGATTTTATCCAAAAGTTAATGAACAGCGTGAAGCCGGACGCGAAGCAGCCGAGCGCAGAAACCGCAAGCCACAAGCCGCTGCGCATCGACATCTCCAAAAGCGACAAATATGTGAACGTATCGTTGTGGCTGCCTCCCGGCGTGCCGATCAAGGAGCTGCGGGTGTTCGCCACGCCGGACCGGATCAAATTGACCGGGCTGCCAAACGACCGCAGACAGACGGTCAAGCTGCCGGTTCTCGTACTGCCGCGGTCAGGGAAGGCGGAGCTGAAAGGGGAGCGCATGCTCGTCCGTTTCCGCAGGCGACCTGCGCAGCGCGACGAAGTGGAATTGTTCCTCCGCGAATGAACCGTTATAATCAGGTTAATGTCGCTTGATTTCCGCAACCGGCGCGGGCGGCGATCGTCGTACAAGGGAGGATAGCTCAAGTGGGCGTTACGGACGTATCCTATGTATCGAGCGGATTGTTCATCACGGGGGTTTTGTTTATTTTGCTGATCGGTTCCCTGCTCAGTCTCGGAATCTTGCGGCTGTTTCAGCAGCGCAAACGGCAGGGCGGCCTGTACCTGTTTGGGTCCGTTCTGACCTTTGCCGTCATGGTGTTCGTGGTGGAGCGCTGGTTCTCGTAGCTTCGGCTTCCCGTTATCGGCGCGCGGCAAGCAGGGAACCTTCCGGAGCTTTCCGGCTTACGGCCGGAAGGCTTCTTCGGCATGGGCAAAAAAGCCGCTTCGGATGGCCTCCCCAAGCCATGGCGCGATCGGCCTCTTCGGAGGTCCGAAACCTTTATTCCGTCAAGAGCGCAACTTTTGGCCGATTCGTTCGTCTACATGATCAGTTGCCAGCAATCGCGCATTTCGTCGCTGCACCTTTCGTCCTACTTTATCGAATCGAACAAAAGGAGATTTTGCGGAATATGAAGAAAAAATGGCTTGTTTTGCTCATGTCCTTGTCCTTATTCCTGGCTTCCATACCTATTGCCGGAGCGGAGGGCCCACAGGCCGGAGGCAATACGCTCATTCTTTATACGGGCAAAGCGAACATATCCTATAACGGAGTTACATATACGGCCGCGCAGCCCACGGTGATCAAGGCGGGCGTAACGTATGCGGCCTTCAGCGCGTTGGCGGCCCGTTACGGCTACAAGGTCAGTTACGACGCGGCGACGAAGGAATCGGTTGCCAAGCTGGGGAATACCGAAATCCGCTTCAAGGCGGGTTCGACCGTGTACAAAATGAACGGAGAGTCCAAAAGCGCCGCCGGCAAGCCATATGTGAGCAACGGCTCGACGATGATTCCCGTTCGGGCGTGGGCGAACGCCACCGGCTCGACGCTGACGGCGGCCAAAGGCCAGATTACGCTGTCCTGGAGCACGGCGCCGACGGCCAACTTCCGGGTAACCCCCGATGTCATTTACGCCAATCAAACGACGGTGACCTACATCAGCGAGTCGGCCAATCCCCAAAACATCGTCGAAGAGTATTGGGAAGGCAACCAAACGATCTTTACGGAGCCGGGGGTCTACACGATCACCAGATCCGTCCGGGACGCCGAAGGCAATTGGAGCGCACCATATTCGGTTACCATTACCGTCCGTCCGGAGAACCAGCCGCCGATCGCGTCCTTCCAGACGGATAAGCAGGTTTACAAAATCGGCGAGCCGATCAAATATATCGATCTGTCCTCGGACGACGAAAACGCGATTACGGAAACCGTCTGGGACAACAACAAGCCGGCCTTTTTCACGCCGGGAGAAAAGACGATCTCTCTCTGGGTGACGGACCAGCACGGGCTGACCTCCCAGGACGTCAAGACGATTACCGTTACCGACGAAGTGATGTATACCGAGGAGCAATTCAACCAGCGGTTTACGCCGCTGGGCGACAAGTATTCGATCGACGGTTCGAGCGTGCTGAAAATGGCGACGGTGCCGTACACGTTCACGGTATCCGACCGCTCGCTGATCGCCTCCAACAGCCCGGAAGAGCTGACCCGGGAAGGGATTTTGTACCGCGACGAAATGAACGGCGACTTCCGCCTGTTCCTCTACCATATGAACAAAAGCCCGGACCGGCTTAGCATCTATTTGGCCGCGACCAACGAAAACGACTATCCCGTTACGGTCAATACCGGAGCGTTCGGCAAAGCGGGACCGGACGTTTACGGTTCCTGGACGGGCAAGCAGGCGGCCATCCGGTATCTGGATTCCGCGAAGCTCGGCGAATCTTCTTCGCTGACGCTCGCTCCCGGCGAGACGAAGCTGGTGCTGGCCGAGCTCGGCAGCATGCCGCTCAAGCCCGGTCAGACCTATTCGGCTTACGCCGATCTGAATACCTCGTCCACGGTCAAATTCACGCTGTTCGCCGTCAAGCAGGACCGCAATCCGCTGGAGGCGCTCCCGACGCTCGGCATCATCACGCGCGACGCCAAGCATATCCGCGGCACGTTCCAGGGGGCCGACCGTGATTTCCAAATCTCGACGGTGCTCGGAACCGAGCCGCAGCGCATTCTGTTTGGCGACAACAACCACGATCCGTCGCTCGACGGACGCGACATGCTGAACGGCGTCTATGAAAACAACTGGGGCAACTACGGGGTCGTGTACCACACGGTCGTCAAGGTGAAGGCCAATACGCTGATCTTGGCCAACGGGCGCGGCGGCGAATATTCGGGCGCCTTCCAGATCAACGGCACCGACGTCATCGTAGCCAACAACAGCATGCTGAAAAATCCGAACGAAGTGGCCGTCCTGTACCGGACGGGACCGTATGACGAAATCGTCGAAATCTCGTTCATAACCGCTCTCGGTTCCTATTTGCCGATGAATTTGCTCTTTATCCCGATGGAATAATAGCCAGAAAGGGGAACCTGCCCGGATCGACCGGGCAGGTTCCTTGCCGTTTGGAGCCGGGTTCGGGTCAATGAATGCTTTTCTTTTGAAAGTTGCCGCCCAGCACCTCGTAAACCGGCTCGATGGCGATGAACGCTCCGGGATCGATTTCCTGGACGATCGAACGCAGCTTGGCAAGCTCAAGACGGGTAACGACGCAGAACACCATCAAGGTGTCTTCTTTCGAGTATCCGCCTTTGGCGTAAATCAGCGTCGTTCCGCGGCCCAGCCGTTCGTTGATCGCGTCGGAAATGTCCTCGTGCTCGCTCGACAAAATGGTGACGGATTTGGATTCGTTCAACCCTTCGACCACGATGTCCATCACTTTGGTGGCCAGATAATAGGTAAACACGGAATACATGGCGGAATCCCAGCCGAAGACGAATCCCGCCGCCAAGAAAATAAACAGGTTGATGAACATGATGATTTGGCCGACGGACAGGCGTCTTTTTTTCGAGACGATAATCGCGACGATTTCCGTGCCGTCGAGCGAGCCGCCGAAGCGCAGGACGAGGCCGACGCCCGCTCCGAGCAGAACGCCGCCGAAGGAGAGGGCGAGCAGCTTCTCGCTGGTGAAGGCGGGGACCGGGTGCAGCAGCGAAGTCGTGACGGACAGAACGGCGATTCCGTACAAGGTCGAAAAGGCGAAGGTCCGGCCGATCTGCTTGAAGCCGAGCAGCAGAAACGGCAGGTTGATGAAAAACAGGAAGATGCCGAGCGGCAGTCCCGTAAGCTTGGCAAGGATGATGGAAATGCCGGTGATGCCGCCGTCGATCATCTGATTCGGGACCAGAAACAATTCGAGCGCGACGCCCATCGCGGCGGCTCCCGCCGTCAAAAAGACGAACTTGAGGACGTGGGCGAGCTTGGTCCGTTTACGGTGCTGTCTGGGCATGCTTCATCACTCCCTTGTCAGACTGTCCGTTACGTACGGGAGTGTTTGTCAATTCGTCCGGGCTTATACCTCTTTTTCCTGCCGAACGGAGCGGATTGACTTTGCGCATGCGAATCCTTCAAGATAAGAGCAGACGGGAATTCATTTACGGACAAGAGAGGTCGGGATCGAATGATGCGCCGGGCTATGCAGGCTCCGATCGTGTTTTACCGCAAATTCATTTCGCCGCTGAAACCGCCCACCTGCCGGTTTTATCCGACCTGCTCCGCCTATGCGCTCGAAGCGCTGGAAACGCACGGGGCCGTCAAAGGAACGTGGCTGGCCGTCAGACGGATATGCAAATGCCATCCCTTTCATCCGGGCGGCATCGATCCCGTTCCTCCCAAGAAGAGCCCGGCGAAGAAGAAAGCCCGCACGCCCTTGCGATAGGGCGTCTCCTGCATTCGTGCGCCCTGTCCGGCACGCGGCTTGACATTCAACCGCCCGGTCCGGTATATTGAGGCCAACAGCAAATATTGCATATTTCCGTCGAAGGGATAAGTACGAAAAAGCGGGCTGCCACAGAGAGCCGGGGGAGCTGGAAACCGGTGCGCGCCGCCTTCGGAAGATGGTCCTGGAGGAATCGCTTTCGAGCAGCGGGAGCAAGCTGCCCGTTGCAAGGGAGCGACGCATTCCGGCGTTATCGGATTTCCGGCCGTTCGGCAGGAATGAGCCCTGGATGCGTTGGATTCCGGGGGAAATTGGGTGGTACCACGTGAGCGCCTGCTCCCGTCCCATGAGGACGGGGGTTTTTTGCGTTTTGGGGAAAAGGGCGGAACGCCCGCATGGACAAAACCGTTAAAGGAGCTGATTCCGAATGTCCGAAGCGAAAAAGACGTTTTACATTACGACTCCGATTTATTATCCGAGCGACAAGCTGCATATCGGCCACGCCTACACGACCGTCGCCGGCGATGCGATGGCCCGGTACAAGCGGCTGCGCGGCTACGAGGTGCGGTATTTGACCGGGACCGACGAGCACGGCCAGAAGATCCAGCGGAAGGCGGCCGAAGCCGGCAAGACGCCCCAGCAGTTCGTCGACGAAATCGTCGCGGGCATTAAAGAGTTGTGGCGCAAGCTGGAAATCTCCAACGACGACTTTATCCGCACGACGGAGCCCCGGCACAAGAAGGTCGTTCAGGACATCTTCGACCGGCTGCTTCGACAGGGGGACATCTACAAGGGCGAATACGAGGGCTGGTACAGCATTCCGGACGAGACGTATTATACGGAATCGCAGCTGGTGGACATCGAACGGAACGAGCGGGGCGAAATCGTCGCGGCCAAAAGCCCGGACAGCGGACACCCGGTTGAGCTGGTCAAGGAAGAGTGCTATTTCTTCCGGATGAGCAAGTATGTCGACCGCCTGCTGGCCTTCTATGAAGAAAATCCGGACTTTATCCAGCCGGAGTCGCGCCGCAACGAAATGATCAACAACTTCATCAAGCCGGGGCTGGAAGACTTGGCGGTTTCGCGGACGACGTTCGACTGGGGCATCCCGGTTCCCGGCGATCCGAAGCATGTCATTTACGTCTGGATCGACGCCTTGTCCAACTATATCACGGCTTTGGGCTACGGCACGGACCAAGACGAGCTTTACCGGAAATTCTGGCCGGCGGACGTCCATCTGGTCGGGAAGGAGATCGTGCGGTTCCATACGATTTACTGGCCGATCATGCTGATGGCGCTCGGCCTGCCGCTGCCGAAAAAAGTATTCGCGCACGGCTGGCTGCTGATGAAGGACGGCAAAATGTCCAAATCCAAGGGCAACGTCGTCGATCCGGTGACGCTGATCGACCGCTACGGCCTCGACGCGCTTCGCTATTACTTGCTGCGCGAAGTCCCGTTCGGCGCGGACGGCACGTTTACGCCGGACAACTTCATCGAGCGGATCAATTACGATCTGGCGAACGACCTGGGCAACCTGCTCAACCGCACGGTAGCCATGATCGAGAAATATTTCGGCGGAGTCGTGCCGGACTACGAGAGCGGGGCGACGGCGTTTGACGGCGAGCTGGAGCGGACGGCGGCCGAGACGGTGAGCAAGGTCGAAGAGGCGATGGACAACATGGAGTTTTCCGTTGCGCTTACGGCCATCTGGGGGCTCATCGGACGGACGAACAAATATATCGACGAAACACAGCCGTGGGCGCTCGCGAAGGACGAGGCGCAGCGGCCCCAGCTCGCATCGGTGATGGGGCATCTGGCGGAAAGCCTGAGAATCGTCTCCATTCTCTTGCAGCCATTCCTTACCCATACGCCGCGCAAAATGTGGGCGCAGCTCGGCCTGGCCGAGGGCGACGCCACTTCGTGGGACAGCCTGCGCACGTTCAGGCGCATCCCGGCCGGTACGCGCATCGCCAAAGGCGAGCCGCTGTTCCCGAGGCTTGATATGGAAGAGGAAATCGCCTGGATCGCGGAAGCGAATAAAGGCGGACTGCACGGTTCCGCCGCCGCCGGGGCCCGTTCCGAAGCGGGAGAGTCGAAGGCCGCGGATGCGCCGCAAGCTTCCGAGGCGGCGGTAATCCGCAAGGATGAAATTTCGATCGACGATTTTGCCAAAATCGAGCTGCGGGTGGCGCAGGTTTTGGCCTGCGAACCGGTGCCGAAGGCCGACAAGCTGCTCAAGCTGCAGCTCGATCTGGGCTTTGAGACGCGTCAGGTCGTCTCCGGCATTGCCAAGCACTACAAGCCGGAGGAGCTTGTCGGGCGGAAGGTGGTCTGCGTGACCAACCTGAAGGCGGTCAAGCTGCGCGGAGAATGGTCGCACGGCATGATTCTCGCCGCCTCGGAAGGCGACCGTCTCGAGCTGGTTACCGTTCCGGACGGCATGCCGAACGGGGCCGTTGTCAAGTAACGGACGCCTTGACGGAACAAGAATCGACAGACTGGAGAAGTTCGGGCATGAGAAAACGGATATACCCGCTGCTGCTGACGGCTCTGGCGCTTGCCTTGGCCGGCTGCGGCAGCGGCAAGGATTCGCTGGCGGAGGGCAAATTGAACGTCGTGACGACGTTTTACCCTCTTTATTATTTGGCCAAGGAAATCGGCGGAACAAAGGCCCACGTCGTGAACTTGATCCCCGCGGGGGTGGAGCCGCACGATTGGACGCCGAAAAGCAAAGATCTGATCACCGCCTCGAAAGCGCAGTTGTTTCTCTACAACGGCGCCGGATTGGAAGGCTGGGTGGACGATTTTCTCAAAGGCGCGGGCTCCGGAAAATCGCTGAAGACGGTGGAAGCCAGCAAGGGCATCGGGCTGATTGCGGGGCATTCGGACGAGCAAGGCGGCGATGACGGTCACGGCCACGCCCACGACGGTCTGGACGTCGATCCCCATACATGGGTAAGTCCGAAGTCCGCGATCGTGATGGCGCGCAATATTCATGCGGCGTTTGTCGAGGCCGATCCGGCGAACCGGGCGGTCTATGATGAGCATTTCGCTTCCCTGGCGGACAGGCTGAAAGAGCTGGACCGGAAGTACGAAGCGGGGCTGGCGAATTTGACCAAACGGGATATCGTCGTATCGCACGAGGCGTTCGGCTACCTGGCCCGCGATTATCGTTTGAATCAGATTGCCATTATGGGCCTGTCCCCGGAAGCCGAGCCGCGCGCGCAGGACCTGCTCGGCATTTCCAAATTCGTCAAAGAGCATGATGTCAAGGTCATCTTCTTTGAGGAGCTGGTGAGCGACCGGCTCGCGGAGACGCTTGCCAAGGAAACCGGGGCCGAAACGATGGTGCTCAATCCGCTTGAGGGCTTGACTCCCGAGCAGGAGAAGGCCGGCGAAGATTATTTGTCGCTGATGGAACGCAATTTGCAAAATTTGCGGAAGGCACTGCAATAGGAGGGGGTTCTTATGTCCGGCATACCGGCCCAGGCGGATTCCTGCCACCGGGAGATCGTGGCGCTCGAACAGGTTTCGTACGCGTTCGGATCGCAGCAGGTGATCGAGAATCTCTCCTTTACGGCGCGCGAACGCGATTTTGTCGGCCTGATCGGGGCGAACGGCGCGGGCAAGACGACGCTGCTGCGAATGATCGTCGGCCTGCTGAAGCCCGACCGCGGCCAAATCCGCCTGTTCGGAACGCCCGCCAAGTCGTTCAAGGATTGGCATCTGATCGGCTATGTGCCGCAGCGCAAACAATTCAACCCGCTGTTTCCCGCGACGGTGCGGGAGGTGGTGCTGTCCGGGCTGTACGGCCGGGGCAAGCTGCTGAAGCGCCTGTCCAAGGCGGACGCGCTGCGGGCCGAGGACGCCATGGACACGCTGCACATCGGCGAGCTGGCGGACAAGCGCATCGGCGCTCTGTCGGGGGGACAGCAGCAGCGCGTCTTTCTGGCGCGGGCGCTCATCAACAATCCGAAGCTGCTGATCCTGGACGAACCGATGGTGGGCATCGACGCCGAGACCCAGCAAAACTTTTTTCATTTGCTCCGGCACATGCACCAACGCCATAACATGACGTTTCTGATGGTATCCCACGATATGGAGATGGTTCGTTCGTATTTGGGACAGGAGCCGAAGCAAGTTTCCGGGAAGCTGTCCTTTTACGTCCGGCATTCGCACGATCTCGAGGACTGCGTGGAGACGGATCTGCTGCACACCTTGCGGAAGGAAGGTACATGAGGCTTGGAACTTTTGACGGCGGAATTTTTCCAGCGCGCGCTGATCGGCGGCGCGCTCATCGCGGTAACGGCCCCGCTTATGGGGTTGTTTCTCGTATTAAGAAGGCTGGCGATGATCGGGGATACGCTCTCGCACGTCAGCATTGCCGGGGTGGCGCTCGGCTTTCTCATCAACGTCTATCCGGTCGCGGTCGGGCTTGCGTTCGCAATTGCCGCCTCGTTTGCGATCGAAGCGCTGCGCAGGACCTACCGGACGTTCGCGGAGCTGTCCATCGCCATCATCATGTCGGGGGGCATCGCGCTCGCCTCGATTCTGTTCACCGTCGGCAGAGGCTACAACATGAACGTCAGCTCGTACCTGTTCGGGAGCATCTATACGCTCGACGGAACCGATCTCATCGTCATCGCCGCCGTGACGGCGGTCGTTCTGGCCGCGGTCCTGCTGCTCAAGAAGGAGCTGTTCCTGCTGACTTTCGAGGAAGAAGCGGCTGCGGTCAGCGGGCTTCCCGTTCGCTATTTCAACGTTCTGATCAGCGTCCTTGCCGCTCTTGTCATCAGCGTCTCCATCAAGATCGTCGGGGCGCTGCTCGTTTCGGCCTTGCTGACGATTCCGGCCGCCTGCAGCCTGGCTTTGGCCAAGAGCTTCCGCCAGGCGATTGCGCTCGTTGTCATCGTCGGGGAGGTTTCCGTCATCGCCGGTTTGTGGATCGCGGGAATATGGAGCCAGGCGCCCGGCGGGACCATCGTGCTTGTGATGATCGCGGCGCTGCTCCTGTCGCTGGCCGCGCGTAAAATCAGCGTGTAGCGCAAGTCTCAGGGGAAAGGAGAGATCGGCTTGAATGAACTGAATATCGGGATTGCGTTCATGGGGGGACTCGCTTCGTTTATATCTCCGTGCTGTCTGCCGCTCTATCCTTCGTACCTGTCGTACATTACCGGCATTTCCGTGACACAGCTGAAAACGGACTCGAGCCGGGAAGTCCGGATGAAAACGATGGCGCATACGTTCTTTTTTATTCTGGGCTTCTCGCTCGTTTTCTTCACGTTAAGCTATACGGCCAATGCGTTTGCCGCCGCCTTTCGCGAATATCAGGATCTGATCCGGCAAATTTCCGCCATCCTGATCATTCTGATGGGTTTGTTCCTGATGGGCATTTTTCAGCCGCAGCTGCTGCTTAAGGAGCGGAAGCTGGATGTAAGCTGGCGGCCGGCGGGTTATGTGGGCTCGTTTATTTTCGGCATCGGCTTTTCGGCCGGATGGTCGCCATGCGTCGGTCCGATCCTGTCGTCGATTTTGCTTCTGGCCGGCAGCCAGCCGGGAACGTGGCTGCAGATGACGGCGGCCTACTCGCTCGGCTTCGGGGTGCCGTTTTTTGTGCTGGCCTTTTTCATCGGTTCGACCAAGTGGATTTTGCGTTATTCCGCACGGCTGATGAAAATCGGCGGCGCGCTGATGATCGTGATGGGCGTGCTGCTCTTTACCGACCGGATGACGTATATTACGATCTGGCTGAACAGCATTACGCCGGAATGGCTGAAGTTTTGATCGCGTTACGTAAAATATTCGATCCTGGCTGACGGAAACGCGGCGAAGATCCGCTCGGTGATGAATTCGCGCAGCGCTTCCGCCTTTTCGTCGGGATACACATATTTGTGCTGCCCCCAACGGCCCCATTTCTTTTTCCGGACCGCTTCGTCCATTTCCAGCTTCGTCTTCGGATACCGTTTCTCGATCGTGGCTTTGGCCGTTTTGGTAAAACGGTGCTGAATGAGTTCGAATGTCAGATGCTCTTCCGCCTCGGGCGGAAGCTCGGCCGCGAGCCGTTCCAGCAGCTCCGCATAGCCTTGCTGCCAGCCGTCATGCCAAATAATCGGGGCGATGATGAATCCGAGCGGATAACCGGCACGGGCAATGCGGCCGGCGGCCTTGATCCGCTCCTCGAACCGGGAGGTCGCCGGTTCGAAATGCCGGATGACATATTCCGCATTGACGCTGAAGCGGATTCGCGTGTGCCCGTTGTGCCTGAGGCCGAGCAGCGGATCGACGTGATGGTACTTGGTGACGAAGCGCAGCCGGCCAAGCGGCTGGTCCGCCATAAAGGCGATGGCGTCGCCCAGCGATCCGGTCAGGTGCTCCAGACCGACCGGATCGGATGTGCAAGCCGCTTCAAACCGCGTGATGTCGGGTTTGCGTTCTTCGATATAACGCCGGGCCGCCTCCAAAATCTCCTCGATGTTGACGTATACCCGGACATAGGGCTTGGTGCCCAGCGTCGTTTGCAGGTAACAATAATGGCAGTGGCCCATGCAGCCGGTGGACAGCGGGAGCGCGTATTCCGCCGATGGCTTGGACGTATCGAATTTCAGCGTTTTTCTTACGCCGACGACAAGCGTGCGCTTTGCGATTTTGTACTGCTCCAGCTCCGTTTCGCCGGGCAGGCCGGTGATCCGATTGTGGGAGGAGGTCATCCGGTACGGCAGGCCCCGCTCCCGAACCCAGTTCAGAATCCGCTGGCCTTTCGGATAATCGAGCGCCGCAGGCTCGAAATAGACAAGCTCCGGCACGAAAAGCGCCGTTTCCCGAACGGCTCGGGGGGAAGAAGCCTTGATGTCCGTGTCCATGAACGATCGCCTCCTGTCTGCGTATTCAAAGTGTGCATCGGCCGGCGGACTTCGATACGCCGCATGCGGTATTCTTTCCGTTAAAGCTTGCCCCTGGCCCCCGCTCCGTTGTATGATACTTAAGAGCAAAACGTCGGGAAAGGGGATAACGCGGTGCCGACCCCAAGCATGGAGGATTATCTGGAGCGCATCTACCGGTTGATCGACGAGAAAGGATACGCGCGGGTTTCGGACATTGCCGAAGGATTGGACGTGCATCCTTCATCGGTGACGAAGATGATCCAGAAGCTGGACAAGGACAACTACCTGATTTACGAAAAGTATCGCGGCCTCGTCCTGACGAGCAAGGGCAAAAAGATAGGCAAGCGGCTGGTAGATCGCCATCATCTTCTGGAGTCGTTCCTACAGACGATCGGAGTGCAGGAGGAGAATATTTACCGGGATGTCGAAGGGATCGAACACCATTTAAGCTGGGATTCGATTACTTGCATAGAGACGCTGGTCGAATATTTTCGCCGTGACGAAATGCGTATTGCCGAATTAAGGCGCATTCGCGAGGAACTGGATAACGAGTAGGCAAAAGCGCGCCATATTGGCGCGCTTTTGCTTTGCGCCGCGATTGCCCGGCGGCCGGCCTCCTTTTGACGCAAAACGCCGCGACCGCAGGAAACGGGCAGTTCTTTTGCGCCCATCCCCGCATAAGCTGATCATCGAAAGCATGCGACGGGGGGAAAAACGGATGAAGGTCAACGGCGTTTTCGAAGGGGGAGGCGTGAAAGGGATTTCCCTCGTGGGGGCCGTGCGTGCGGCGGAACTGAACGGCATTAGCTTTCACCACGTTGCGGGAACCTCCTCGGGCAGCATTATCGCTTCGCTTCTGGCTACCGGATATACGGCGCCGGAGATCAAGCTGATGATCGAATCGGCTCCGTTTTCCTCCTTTATGAAGCGGTCGCCGATTTTCAACCTGAAGCCGTTCGGTCCGGCGGCGCGTCTGATGCTCAAGAAAGGGCTGTATTCGGGAGATGCGCTGGAAGAGTGGATCGACCGCCTGCTCCGATTGAAGGGCGTCGCGACGTTCGGCGATCTGGAGAAAGGCAAGCTCAGAATTATCGCTTCCGATATTACCAACGGGAAACTGATGGTGCTGCCCGACGATATTGCCTCCTACGGAATCGCCCCCGACCGTTTCGGGGTGGCCCGCGCGGTTCGCATGAGCACGAGCATCCCCTTTTTTTTCGATCCGGTTGCGATTCCGCAGCGTCTGTCCGACGCATCCGGCGGCAAGCGCAAAAAAAGACGGGTGTTTGTCCGCAACGTTTACGTCGTCGACGGCGGGCTGCTCAGCAATTTTCCCCTGTGGCTGTTTGACCGGGAGCCGGAAGGGACGTCCAGCGTGCCGGTCATCGGCTTTCAACTTGTCGGGCGGACCGAAGCCAGGCCGAGAAAGATCGGAGGCCCCCTCTCGATGCTTCAAGCCATGTTCGAAACGATGCTGGGCGCGCATGACGAGCGCTATATCGAAAAGCACAACCGGATAAGGACGATCAAGATTCCGGCGATGGGCGTAAGAACGACCGATTTCCACCTTTCGGCCGAAGACAGCGAAAAGCTCTATTTGTCCGGACTGACGGCGGGACAGCAGTTCTTCAGGCACTGGGACCATAAGACCGGCACGGTGAACCGCAAGCCGAACGGACCGCAGGTGAACTTCTCGGGCAAAAATTAAGCAGACGAAAGCCCCGGCTCAGCTCAGTGAAGCCGGGGCTTTCGTCTGTTTCAGTGATAAGGAGGTCTCGGTTCGTCATCGCGGTTTTTGCTGCCTTCGATGACCTTGAACGGAAACGACTTGCGCTTGGACTTGCCCGTCTGGCGGGGCGGATGGCGCCGCTGGCTTTTGATAGCGGCTTCACGGAAGCGCGCCGCTTCGGAAGATTTGGATCTCCAGCGATTCGGCGGGAACTTGTAGAGCAGAAACACGACGGCGACCAGAACGAGCGGAATGAGCAGCCTGCCGGTGCTGATTCCGTTCAAGATGGAATCCATAAGCCCGATGACAAGCAGGACCAGAATCAGGTAATGCCATGGACGGTAACGTCTGCGCATGCGATCACTCCTCGTATTTTGGTATCTTGGCCGGGTGTCGCCGCACCGTGCATGCGCGCACCTTTTATACAGGATTATATTGGCGTTCCAACTCTCTCATACGGTTGAAAGAAGCGATGGAAACCGCGACCTGATCGTCGGTCGGCTCTTTGGTCGTGAGCAGTTGAAGCCACAGGCCGGGGTAGCCGAGGTAACGCAGAACCGGCACGTTCCGCAGCGCGTTGGTCACTTTCAGCACCTCGTAAGAAACGCCGAGCACGACCGGAAGCAGGACGATGCGGATCCAGATGCGTTCCCAGATCGTATCCCAATTGAAAATCGGGAAGGAATAAATGACGACGCCGACGATGACGGTAAAAATAATAAAGCTGCTGCCGCACCGGTAATGGAGACGGCTTTGTTTTTGCACGTTTTCTATGGTCAGCTCGAGTCCGGCTTCATAGGCGCTGATCACCTTGTGCTCGGCGCCGTGATATTGGAACAGGCGCTTGATGAGCGGCGTCTTGGCGATCATCCACAAATAAAAGAGCAGAAGCGCGATCTTGATGACGCCCTCGAGAAGGTTGTGCAGCACCTTATTGTCGAAAGCCCATTCGAACAGCAGGCTTTCCAGAAACGCCGGCACCGAGGTGAAAATAAGCTTGCCGAAGACAAACGAAAGCACGCCGACGACGGCGACGCCCAAAATCATCGAAAGGCTCCATTTTTCCTTTCCCTTGGCGGCTTCCTCGGGCGACGCTTCGTCTTCCGCATAAGCCTCGGCGGAAAAGTTCAAATGCTGGGAGCCTTTGGCGGCGGATTCGATAAGGCCGACAACCCCGCGGACAAACGGAATTTTTTTAAGCCACTTTACGATATTCGGCGTAGATCCTCTCGGTACTTCGTAAAAAGCGATTTCCTGATTTTTGCGCCGGACGGCCGTTACGTTCACGTTTCTGCCTGCAAACATGACGCCTTCGATAACAGCCTGTCCCCCGTATGCCGTAAAGGGCTGCTTTGCCAAGCCATTCACCTTCTTTGAATGATCGATAAGTACAAATAACCGCTATTTTATTTTACAGGATAACCCGCATCAATGCCACAGGCAACGCATGCCGCCGTCGCGCCGGTTACAATGCCCTTCCCGTGACCATACTATGGGAAAACGTTCAGGAGGCAAGAAAAATGGCCAACGATTCGCAACAGGCGCAAAAGCGCAACGGAAACGGCAATCCGGAACGGCAGGCGGAAGGCCAATCCGCTCAGCCGTACCGCTCGATGCATCCGGCGGCTTATTCGCTCTGGATCGGACTTTTCGCCGGCATCATCTGGGGGCTTGTCCGCTGGTTTGCGGTCGGGCTCAAGTTCACCGACGTGCCGCAGGCGTTTCTGGCCGATCCTTGGATTCGCAGGGCCGAGCTGGGCAGCGGGTTCTGGCATTTTATCGGTCTGCTGCTGTTCATTTTGATGTCGGTTGCGGCAGGCTTCGTCTACTGGGCGCTTCTGGGCAAGCTGAAGGGGCCGTTGCCGGGCCTGTTTTTCGGGGCGGCATGGTGGGCCCTGATTTTTTTGGTCGTCGGCCCGCCGAGCGGAGCGGTTCTACCGGCGTGGTCCATCGGCTGGAAAAGCCTGATTACCGAGCTTTGCCTCTATGTGATGTGGGGGCTGTTCATCGGCTACAGCATTGCGTTCGAATACCACGACGATTATGCCCGGGAGCCGGACCGTTCCGGACAAAACGGTTCCGGCGCCAAGCCGGCCGTTTCATAAACGGCTGGCCGTTTCTCCTCCGCTTATGGTAAAATAAGCGAGTGAATTTGGGCCGGCGCCGACCGGGATTGATCGGCCGACCGGAGTTTTTAGGAGTCGGAGGAGAACGGATATGCCCAGCATTTTGGTTTTGAACGGCCCCAATCTCAACATGCTCGGAATTCGCGAGCCCGGCGTATACGGTTCGGAAACGCTTCAGGAGATCGAAGCGTCGCTTCGTTCGCTGGCCGGGCGGCTTGGCGTCCATCTGCAATTTTTCCAATCGAACCACGAGGGCGCGCTGTTGGATGAAATCCATGCCGCTTACGGCAAGCACGACGGCATCCTGATCAATCCGGGCGCTCTAACGCATACGAGCTACGCGCTGCGAGACGGATTGGCCGCGGTCGGTCTCCCGGTTGTGGAGGTGCATTTGTCGAACATTCATAAGCGGGAAGCGTTCCGGCACGTGTCGGTGACGGCCCCGGTGGCGATCGGGCAGATTGCCGGATTCGGGGCATACGGCTACGAGCTCGGACTGCTCGCGCTCTGCCGGCATTTGGGGATCGCCCATTAAACGGATGACAGGGGGAATTGGAATGCCGAATTCGCGGGTTGCCAAACTTCGCTCCTTGCTCAAGGAGCGAAACGAACAGGCGCTGCTGGTGACGAACGCCGTAAACCGCCGGTATCTAAGCGGGTTTACGGGCACTTCCGGCGCCGTGCTCGTTACGGAAGACAAGGCGGTGCTGCTGACCGATTTCCGTTACCGGATTCAAGCCGGACAGCAGGCGGCCGGATTCGAGATCGTGGAGCACGGGCCGGACGTAAACGAGTCGGTTGCGGAACTGCTTCGCCAATGGGGCGTATCCAGGCTGCTGTTTGAAGACCGGGATGTCACCTTTGCGGCGTATGAGGCGATGAAAGAAAAGCTGCGGCCCGTCGAACTGGTCGCGGCCGGCGCGATCGTGGAGCGGCTTCGGATCGTCAAGGACGAGCAGGAGATCGCCGTCATGCAGGAGGCGGCCGACCTTGCCGACCGGGCGTTCGCGCACATTCTGCCGTTTATCAAGCCGGGCGTGACGGAGGCGTCCATCGCGCTGGAGCTTGAATATTTTATGCGCAAAGAGGGAGCGACCTCCTCATCTTTCGATACGATTGTCGCTTCCGGAGAACGCTCGGCTCTGCCGCACGGAGTGGCCGGCGAGCGCAAAATCGGCAGCGGCGAATTCGTCACCTTGGATTTCGGGGCTTACTACAAAGGGTACTGCTCCGACATTACGCGCACCGTTGTGGTTGGACGTCCTTCCCCCAAGCATAAGGAAATCTACGACATCGTTCTTGAAGCCCAGCTTTACGCGCTTGAGCATCTCCGTCCGGGCCTGACCGGAAAGGAAGGGGACGCCTTGACGAGAGATATCATCACGCGGTATGGTTATGGTGATCATTTCGGCCACGGAACGGGCCACGGGCTCGGCATGGAGATCCATGAGGCTCCGCGCCTGTCCCGGACGGACGATACGGTTTTAACCCCTGGTATGGTCGTTACCGTCGAACCCGGTATCTATTTGCCGGGATTCGGGGGCGTGCGAATCGAAGACGATATCGTGTTGACCGACGCCGGGATTAAAATACTTACTCATTCCCCGAAGGAACTTATCGTTCTGGACTAAGGGGACTACGTTTCCACAGGAGGGAATTTTTACAGTGATTTCGGTTAACGATTTCAAAACCGGCCTGACGATCGAAGTGGATGGCGAGCTGTGCACCGTTCTCGACTTCCAGCACGTCAAGCCTGGCAAAGGCGCGGCTTTTGTCCGCTCCAAACTCAAAAATCTGCGCAACGGCAACATCATTGAAAAAACGTTCCGCGCAGGCGAAACCGTCGCCCGCGCGCATGTCGAAAACCGCGCCGTCCAATACCTGTACAACTCGGGCAGCGAATATACGTTCATGGACAACGAAACGTTCGACCAATTCACCCTCGACAAGAAGCAGCTGGAATGGGAGCTCAATTTCCTGAAGGAGAACATGACCGTCAATATCGCCAGCTACCAAGGCGAAATGATCGGCATTACGCTGCCGAACAGCGTGGAGCTTAAGGTTGTCGAAACCGAACCCGGCATCAAAGGCAACACCGCTACCGGCGCGACGAAGAACGCCAAGCTCGAAACCGGGCTGAACGTTCAGGTGCCTCTCTTCATCAACGAAGGCGATGTGCTGCTGATCGATACCCGCGAAGGCAAATACATCTCCCGGGCGTAACATTCCCGCGATTTCATCCTTGCTCCTTTGCACACGGTGCGGCGGAGCAAGGATGTTTTCATTTATGGGCATTTGATCTTATGCTATAATATAATGCTGTATGCAACTGATGATTTGGTGAGGAGTGGAGGCGCGTTGTCGTTAATCGTAATGAAATTCGGCGGCAGCTCCGTCGGAACGACGGAGAGAATGCAGCGCGTGGCGCAGCGGATCGTGGACAAAAAGCTGCAGGGCCATCGCGTTGTCGCCGTCGTTTCCGCCATGGGGGACACGACGGACGATTTGATTGACAAATCGAAGGAATTGAACGATTCGCCTCCCGCGCGCGAGATGGATATGCTGCTGACAACCGGCGAGCAAATTTCCGTTGCGCTGCTGGCGATGGCTATTCATAAACTCGGACATTCGGCCAAATCCTTTACGGGCTGGCAAGCCGGCTTCGTGACGGAAGCCGTTCACGGCAAGGCCCGGATTCTGGACATCAAGCCGGACCGTATTCACGAAGCGCTGGACCAAGGCGAAATCGCCATCGTCGCCGGGTTCCAGGGCTTGACCGAGGACGGGGAAATCACGACGCTTGGCCGCGGCGGGTCCGATACGACCGCCGTTGCGCTGGCGGCCGCATTGAAGGCGGATGTGTGCGAAATTTATACCGACGTGGACGGCGTATACTCGACCGATCCGCGCGTCGTCAAGTGCGCCCGCAAGCTCGACGCGATTTCGTACGACGAGATGCTGGAATTGGCGCATCTGGGGGCTGCGGTGCTTCACCCCCGCGCCGTGGAATACGCGAAGCACTACAAGGTGAACCTGGTCGTCAGGTCCAGCTTTACGCAGAATGAAGGCACGTTGGTGAAGGAGGAAGCGGCAATGGAGCAAGGAGTCGTCGTGAGCGGCATCGCATTTGACAAAAACATTACGCGGGTCAGCATTATGGGAGTGGAAGACGTCCCCGGCGTGCTGGCCAACGTATTCGGGGCGCTTGCGTCCGAGGGCATCGACGTGGACATCATTGTTCAAAGCGGCGTGCAGGACGGCAAGGCCGACTTTGCCTTTTCGGTTTCGACCGCCGACCGCGCGCGGGCAATGGCCGTCATCGAGAACGTTCGCAGCAAGGTGCCCTACCGCGAAGCGGCTTACGAGGACGGGCTTGTCAAAGTGTCCATCGTGGGCGCAGGCATGGTATCCAACCCCGGCGTAGCCGCCAAAATGTTCGAGGTCATCGCCGGCCTTGGCGTCAGCATCAAGATGGTAAGCACGTCGGAAATCAAATGCTCGTGCGTGATTGCCGCGGATGCGCTTAACGACGTGGTGCGCGCGCTCCATACCGCATACGGTCTGGACACGACCGAAACCGCCTTCGTCGGCGGCCCGCAGGAACGCCGCTAACCGAATCGTCCGTTCATAACCCGCCTTCGGGGAAATGGGATTTCCCGTGGCGGGTTTGTTTTTTGCCTGCCGAAGGTATTCACATTGGCGGCAAAGAGAGGTACTGGGCGGACTACATGGCGGCTGATCTAGAGCCAATTGCTCCAGGCTGTGAATGGCCGCTGGTTGGCCAATTCCGTTTTGACGATCTAGCGCCTGATTCCGAAGGTCTCCAGCGTCTCCGAAATGAGAGGGTTATCAAACTCGCTCCCGCGATCGGTATGAAACATTTCAATGCAGTCCAACCGTATCGAAAGGCTGGCGATGCACCCTACATACCAACCGAGTTATTTTTCTCGCGCCGCTGCGACAACCGATGATCTCACGGTGAAAGAGATCGATAAATGAGGCGTGCAGGAACGCAAATGTAAGGGGTAGGGGCGGATGCACGGGAGGGTGCACAGGAGGGTGACGGCGCAGGGAAGATGGCAGGTAACGGGCAGACAATCCGTTATGAAGGCCATTTGGCAAGAAAAACGAATGGTTGCGGACAGGAGATCCGTTAATCCCCCGGAAAACCGTAAAAAGGCGCAAGCTTTGCGTGAATAGCGGAACCTGTGTCCGGAATTTCTCGATTCCAGCGGTTTTTGGGCCGTATAACGGAACGGTGGTCCTATGTTCCCGGACAAACGGGTTTGCGGACGGGTTTGCGGAAGGCCGGACCCCAATCGCAAAACGGCCCCTGCCGATACCCGCTCACCTGGGAGCGTCAAGGGATCGGCAAGAGCCGTATCCCTCCGGAGCCGCGATCCGCCGTTGGCCAGATGCCGCAAGATGCAAACCAGCGGACAGCCGGCAAGCCCGGACGCGTATCGGACGGAACGCGTTCCCATCCTTTCGGGGACGACGCCCGGTAAATATCCGCACCCAGGAAAGCCGGCTTGCCGACCCTGTCCCTATAGCCTCGTCCGATATCCGCGAAAAAGCAAGGAATTCTCGGATATCTCCATTTTTGACGGTGCAGATTCCAGATTTAAGGGGCTGAACCGATGTAGGGTACTGGGCGGACTACATGGCGGCTGAGCTGCACGGACGGGGGCGATGAAAGGCAACGGACCTGAGCGAAAGGGATACCGAAGCTAAGTGTAGTCAAAGAGGAACGCCCTGAACGGAGGGGATACCGAAGCAAAGGGCGGTTTTCGGCAGTCTACTTCTCCGCGAAGAACTGGAAGATCTTCAGGAACAAGGCCGTAATCCCGGCGGCCATGAGCGGTCCCACGGGGATGCCGCGCAAAAAGATAATGCCGAAAATCGAGCCGATCACAAGACCGACAATGAGCTGCGGATCGATTTTGAGCAAATCCAGCCCCTTGCCGTTCATATAGGTCGCGAGGGCTCCGCCCAGCAGCGCAACCCAGCCTGTCCAGCTCGTGAACGCGTTCAGAACGTCTTTCAGCTGCACGCGCCCGGTCGCAAACGGAACGAGCACCGCCATCGTGAGGAACAGCAGTCCCAATTCCAAACCGCGCCGCTCGATGGCCGGCAGATAGCGTTCCAGATGAATCAGCTTGACGATCAGCAGAACGCATGCCGCTGTCGTGATGATCGGCGAGCGGCCGATCAACCCGATGATGATTAACCCTACCAGCACGATATCCCCGTTCAATGACCGCCACGCTCCCACATCATTCCATATTAAAAAGGGTCCCTGCATTAGTTTACTGAACGGGCGCTTGAGCTAGAACAAGCCTCGCAAACCGGAAGAAAACCCCGCAACAGGAACCGGCCCCGGAGCCGCCATTGTGCGGCCTCGGGGCTTTGCGTTCTTCTCGAGGGGGGCAGGTTCGTTCGCGGTTTACACGCTAAATGACATAATCCGCAATCGTCCGGTGCAGGCAGAACGTATCGGACCGGAGTCCCCGCCTCATCGTCTCGAGCGCGAACGCATCCTGCGGATGAATATTGCCCAGGTTGGCGCCGGGCCCGACGATGCGAAGCAGCGCAGCCTGCTGGTCCTTTTGGGGAGCCTCCCACAAGATCTTGGTTGGATCCGGCAACCGTTTCAGCAGCAGCCGAAGTTCTTCCTCGCGGCATTCGCCGCGATCGTCGAACAGTCCCACGCCGTTTCCGGATTCCCTCGCCTCAACCGTGACAAGCTCCGCCCCCAACCGCAGATCGCGTTCCGCCGTCCGGCAAAGATCGTCGATGTCGAGGCGGGAACCGCGCGTTTTTTTTCCGTATTCCGTAAACACCCTAAGCCCCAGCGAACGCGCTTCGCGGATCAATTCGTCCCGCTGGCCCCGGGTTAGCGGAATCGTCCCGTCCGAAAGCTCGACGCCGTCAAAACCGAGACCCATCACCGAACCGAAAAAGTCGGATACCACATCATGCCGGAAAGCCGCCTCCAGCAACGTTCCGCCGGGGAACGCGGCAATGCCGGCTTTTTTGGCTTGCGCGATTTTTTCCCTGAGCAGGGGAGCCGGATAAAGCGAGGAAGTGCCGAAGCCGAACTTGATTAAGTCGACGTAATCGGCGGATGTGGCCAGCAGATCGTAAAAAGCGTTCGGGCCGAGCCCCTTGTCGATGACCATCGTCAAGCCGGAAACGCGGGGCTTTGCTCCGCGGCTGTCGCTTGGATCCGTTAGGATCGGATGCCATGGCGAGCCGATTATCGATTTCATTTGCCATTCTCCTTTTGAAAGGTTGTGATCGGTGTGCAATGGCAATATATGACGCTGCGATTGGGCAGGTGCCTCCTTGCAGCTTCGTCCGGCAGCGATTTTTGCCGCGGAATCGGTCCTGTTTGTCCGGCAGGGCGCATACACTGCAACATGGACAACTCTTTGCCGGAAGGAGGCTTTCGGATGGACAAATCCGTCTTCGGCATGGCTTTGCTGCGGCTGCTTTCGGGAAGCATCGAACTTACGGCCGCCCTTGTGATGCTGAAATTTAACGATATCCAGAAGGCGCTTGCCGTAAACTCGATGCTTGCGCTTGTCGGGCCGTTCGTGCTGGTCGCCACGACGACCATCGGTCTTGTCGGAATCGCGGATAAGCTGTCCCCGGCCCGATTCGTTTGGGTGGCGGCGGGCGTGGCTTGTCTTTTGATCGGCGTTTTAAAAAAGTGATGCGCGGAACCGCGGTGAATTGGGGACAAGATGACATAATCGCTTCGTACAAGCATAGATATGAATCAGAAATGGACAACGTCTCGAAAAAAAGGGGGATTCCCGATGCCGCCCAATTGGCTGGAGTTGATGCCGTCCGCCGTTCGCGCTATTTTGGCAAGCTTGCCGGAATCGGTAGCCGGGACATTGGAGGAAATCCGGATTCGGGAAAATCGTCCGCTTGAGATCGGTTATGGAGGGCGCTACGGATTCGTCGGTCCCGGCGGCGAAGTCACCGGCGACCACCGCTCGGCCTACAAGCCGGATCGGGAGCAATGCAGGGCGCTGCTGGAAAGGGTGACGAATCATTCGCTATACGCGGTGGAGGAAGAACTGCGGAGAGGTTACGTGACGGTCGCCGGCGGGCACCGGATCGGCCTGACCGGCAGAACCGCGGTGGAAGCCGGAGCCGTTCGTCATATAAGGGATGTTGCGGGATTTAACATCCGCATCGCGCGCGCCAGGGTCGGATGCGCGGCCGCCGTTCTGCCCCGGCTGCTGGATCCGGCTGCGCGCACGATCAAGCATACGCTGATCGTCTCCCCTCCGCAGCACGGGAAAACGACGCTGCTGCGCGACATGGCGCGGGCCATCAGTTCCGGGGAGTGGCAGCATCCGCAGGCGGCGGGCTGGGGCGGCCGCAAAGTCGGCATCGTGGACGAGCGGTCGGAAATCGCCGCTTGCGAAAGGGGAGTTCCGACGTTCGACCTCGGGCCCCGGACCGATGTGCTCGACGCCTGCCCGAAAGCCGAAGGGATCATGATGCTGATCCGGTCGATGTCTCCGGAAGTCGTCGTCGTCGACGAGATCGGCCGGAGCGAGGACGCCTATGCATTAAGAGAAGCGCTGCATGCGGGCGTTCGGGTGCTCGCGACGGCCCATGCGTCCGACCTTCGCGACGTCTTCATGCGTCCGGTCCTTTCGGAGCTGGCGAGGGAGGGCGTATTCGGCGCTTACGTGCTGCTCGCCCGCAGCGGCGACAAGGTCGCGCATCGCGTCTATTCGGGACGCGAAGCCGAAGAGGAGCTGCGCCGGAGCGGATCGCGCTCCGGCGCGTCGCCGCGGGACGCGCCGCCGGAGGCGGAACGGGCGGATGCCGGGCACGCCGGCGCGTCCGGAGGATGGATTAGGGCCGCCGGGCCGGCACGGCCGCGTCCGTCGATCCGATCCCCGGCGGGAGCGGAAGCGGCGGGGCGGGAGGGAGGCTATGCTTAAGCTGGTCGGAGCGGCGCTTGTGCTTTTCGCCGGCACGATGCTTGGCTTTCTTCAGGCGGCCCGGTTCGCGGAACGCCCCCGCCAAATCCGTCATCTGCTTCACGCGCTTCAGCGGATGGAGACCGAGATCGGCTACGGGCAAACGCCGCTGCCGGACGCGCTTGAACGCATCTCGGCCCTCATGCCTCCGCCTCTGGCCGGATTGTTCGCGGGTACGGCGGCCCGGCTGCGCAGCGGTTCGGGACTTACGGTGCGGGAATGCTGGGAAAGCTCGCTGCAGGAAGGGTGGCCGGCGACCGCGATGCGCGCCGGGGAAAAGGATGCGCTGATGCGGCTGGGCGCGTCCCTGGGCGGAAGCGGCAGGGAAGACCAGTTGAAGCATATGCGGCTTGCCGCGCTGCAGCTGCAAGCGGAAGAAGCGGCCGCAAGGGAAGATCAGGAGCGCTACGAAAAGCTGTGCCGCAATCTGGGAGTGCTGGGGGCGGCTCTGGTCGTCATCCTGATGGTGTAGCAGGGAGGCCGTATTCATGAACATCGACGTCAGCACCATATTTCAGATTGCCGGCATCGGCATTATCGTCGCCATGATCCACACCGTGCTGAAGCAGATGGGAAAGGAAGACATGGCGCATTGGGTAACGGTTATCGGATTTGTCGTCGTGCTGTTTATGGTGGTCAGGTTGTTGAACGACTTGTTCCAGGAGATCAAGACGATATTCCTGTTTCAGTGACCAAGAGGCGGGAGCAAGCGGGTGAGGACGGTGGACATCCTTCAAATCGTAGGCATCGGGCTGCTGGTGACCGTTCTCATCCTGGTCATCCGGGAGCAAAAGCCGATGTTTGCCTTCTTGCTCGCGGCATTCGTCGGCGTGGCGATCTTTCTCGTCATGATCGGAAAAATCGAGGGCGTCGTCACGGTGCTCGAAGACCTTGCGGAACGGTCGGGCATTTCGTCGGTGTACCTCAAGACGATGCTCAAAATCATCGGCATCGCCTACATTGCGGAATTCGGCGCGCAGATCGTGCGCGATGCCGGGCTTGAGAGCGTCGCCTCCAAAATCGAGTTCGCGGGCAAGATTCTGATTCTGGTGATGGCGGTGCCGATTATCAGCGTGCTGATCGAGACGGTTTTGAATCTGCTGCCGGCTTGAGGCGAAGCGGGGACGGGAGGGAACGATGCGATACGGGGCGCTTCACGACAAAAAATCCGCCTGGGCGCCGCTGCTGCTGCTGTTCATGGCATTCGCGCTGTCCTTGCTCCCCGATTCCGCGCCCGCTTATGCCGCTCCCGATGACAGGCCTTCCGCCGCCGAGGGCGGACCGGCCGATGCGGCCAATGCTCGCGCCGACGCGCAGGCGGAAACCGGCCGGACGCCGGCGGACGGCAGACCGGATGCCGGAGGGCTGGCCGGGGAACTGGCGGAACAGCAGGCCGGAGACATCGACCTGGGGCAGATCGAGTTATTTTGGAACAAGCTCAAAGGGGAATACGGAGGGTACTTTCCGGACGGGCAGGTTCCGGAGCTTAAGCAGCTGATGTTTCCCGAAGGAAAAGGATGGAGCGTCGGACAGGCGCTTGGCGGTCTGGTCCGGTATTTCCTGCACGAGCTGCTGTACAGCGGCAAGCTGGTGGTGACGATCGTCCTGCTGTCGGTTTTCGCCATGATCCTCGAGACGATGCAGAACGCCTTCGAACGCAATACCGTCAGCCGGGTCGCGTACTCGATCGCATACATGGTACTGCTCATCATCGCCGTCAACAGCTTCCGCAACGCCACGTCCTACGCCGAAGAAGCGATCGGCAACATGGTTCAGTTCATGCTTGCGATGATTCCGCTGCTGCTTACGCTTCTGGCCAGCACGGGCGGGGTGACGACGGTGGCGGTCATGCACCCGCTCATCGTCTTCATGATCCATTCGATCGGCACGCTTATTCACCTGGTCGTGTTCCCGCTGCTGTTCTTTTCGGCCGTGCTGCATTTGGCCAGCGCCGTATCGGACCGGTACAAGGTGACGCAGCTCGCCAATTTGCTGCGCAGCATCAGCGTCGGGATGCTCGGCGTCCTGCTGACGCTGTTCCTGGGCGTGCTTTCGGTCCAGGGAGCGACCGGGGCGGTGGCGGACGGCATCGTGCTCAAAACGACCAAGTTCGTAACGAGCAATTTCGTGCCGGTCGTCGGCCGGGTGTTTTCGGATGCGGCGGACACGGTGCTGTCGGCAAGCCTGCTTGTCAAAAACGCGGTCGGGCTTGCGGGCGTCATCATCCTCCTCTTCCTGTGCGCGTTTCCCGCGGTCAAAATTTTGACGCTTGCGCTCATCTACAATTTGTCCGCGGCGGTCATGCAGCCGCTCGGCGACACGCCGATCGTCGGCTGCCTGCAAACGATCGGGAAAACGCTCATCTACGTATTTGCGACGCTCGCTTCGGTCGGCTTGATGTTCTTCCTGGCCGTTACGATCATTCTGACGGCCGGCAACGCTTCGGTTATGCTTCGCTGACCGCGGGCAAGGAGGTGGAACATGATCGACGCGCTGGCCAGGTGGCTTCAGCAAATTATCGCCGTGGTGCTGCTGGCTTCGCTAGCCGACCTGCTTTTGCCGAACCGGGTGATGCAGCGGTACGTCCGGCTCGTGGCGGGACTGTTCATCCTGTTGACGCTGATTACGCCGCTTCTGCAATGGACGCGAGGGGATTTCGACACCAAGCTGGCTGCCGGAATCGAATCGGCGCTGCGTTCGCCGCAATCGGACGAGGACGAATTGAACCGCATCCGGGAAGACGGCGAGCGGCTGCAGGCGGTATGGACGGGACGGGCGGAGAACCTTGCGGCCGAGCGGCTTGCCGCGGAAATCCGAAACGAAGTGGAGCAGGCCGAGGGGGTGAATGTTCGCCGGGTGGAGGTAAACGTCGGGAAGTCTGCGCAAGGAGAGCGGCAGGTTGAAAGCGTGACGGTCGTGCTGGCCGCCGCGTCCGAGCAGGCTTCCGCCGGCGGCAGACGCAGCCGCGCGATCGCGGACGTCGAGCCGGTTGCGCCCGTCAATGTCGACATCGGGGTTCCGGCGCCGTCCGGCAGTTCCGAAAGCGGCGGGATCGGCGCCGAAGCCGGCGAACAACCGGCGGCGGACCGGCAGACGCAGCTGAGGATCGCCGCGCTGGTGGCCAGCCGGTTCGGCCTTGCGGCGGATCATGTATCGGTCGTTCGGGAAACGGATCCGAAAGACGGCAATTCGGGATAAGGGGGTGTTCCATGGCAAAATGGCTGCAGCAGCTGGAATCGTTCATTGGAGGAGGGCCGGGAGGGCCGCGCCGCATCAAGGCGTTCCGGTGGCTTGTGCTGATTGGGCTGATCGGAGCCGCCCTGATTCTTATCGCTTCCTTTCTTAACATCAAGCCCGTCGACCCGGCGCGCGACCAGGACTACAGGCCGCTTGGCGACAGCGATATGCAGGAGCAGCAGGCGCTGCCGGCCGGCGGCGCGCGCAGCGACGATCCGTTCGCCGAGATCGAATCGACGCTGGAGAACCGGCTGAAGGAGCTGCTCGAGAACATGGTCGGCGTCGGAACCGTGGACGTCATGGTGACGGTCGACTCGACGGAGGAAACGGTCGTGCAGCAGAACGAGCGGGAAACCTCGGCGATTACGGACGAAACCGACCGCAACGGAGCGAAGCGGCATATTACCGATATATCGCGGGACGGCCAGGTCGTCCTCTATGAAGTATCCGGCAATCAAACGCCGATCGTCGTCAAAAAGATCAAACCCAAGATAAGAGGGGTGCTCATTGTGGCCAAAGGCGGGGAGAACGCCACGGTTCACAAGCTGATCGCCGAAGCGGTATCCAAGGGGCTTGACGTGCCGATTCACCGGATTTCCGTCGTCCCCCGCAAGCAATAGCCATGGCGCGGCAAGCGCATGCGGGCCAACGCCCGGCTTCACCAAATTACGAGGAGGAACTGAAGAGCATGAACAACAAACGGCAAACGATTTGGCTGGTATCGATGCTGAGTTTGATGGTCATTTTGTCGGCTTATTACCTGTTTACGGAGGACGTGACTCCGGCCGGCCAGACGGCCAAGCAGGCGGAAGGGTACACGCTGCCCGGCGACGAGGGAACCGGGGTGGAAATTACGGAAGTCGACGGCGACAACGCGCAAAAGACGGATACCGGCACCGGCGCTTCCGCCGATTCGCCGCAAGCGTCGGAGGAGCCGGCCCAATCGGAAGATCCGGCTTCCGGCCAACCGTCGGCGGAAGCGGACGGGGCCAATGCGGAGTCCGCGCCGGAAGGCGATTCCGGCAAGCAGGATGACGAAGCGGTGCTGCAGGGGCTGAACAATTTATCCGGAAGGGAATACATCGACCGGATCGCCCTGGAGCGGATGGAAAATTACTCGAAGCAGCAGGAAGAACTGAACGCCATTATCGCCGATACGAAAAACCATACGCCGGAAGAAGCCCAGGAAGCGATGGAAAAGCTGAGCCTTCTCGACGCCACCGAAGAGCGCATCACTTCCCTGGAAGAAAAGCTGCTCGCCGACTACGGCAATGCGGTCGTCGAAGAGGAGGACAACAACTTCAAGGTCGTCGTCGAAGCCGACAAGCTGGAGAAAAGCCAAGCCGTCAAAATCGTCGAGCTGGCCATGAAGGAGCTGAACGTCTCCCCCGACCGGCTGACCGTGCAATATATTCCCTGACAGCCCCGCCCGGATCGGGAACCCGAATTCCGCGGCCGGAAAGCCTGGAGCCCGAAGAGTCCGGTTCTGCCGGGCTCTTTCCATTTCACTCGAATGTGATATAATAGCTTCGTTATGGGAACGTACAAGCTTCAAAACGAATATGGCCTGCAAGGGAACCCCGAGCCAAGGAGTGTCCGCAATGTTTAAACTTAGCGAAATCAAAGAATTGATTAAATTGGTGGATCAAACCTCCGTTCAAGAATTGGAAATCGAAAACGAAGGCGCGCGTCTTGCCATCCGCAAGCCGGGCCGGACGGAAGTGGTCAACGTGCAGACGGCGCCTGCGCCGGCTACATATGTGCCTGCCGCAGCGCCGGCGGCGGCTCCCGCGCCCGCGGCCGCAGCCGCTCCGGCTCCGGCCGAAGCGCCCAAGAAGGAAGCGGACGACCGCGAAGGGCTTCATGCGATCGTCTCCCCGATGGTCGGAACCTTTTACCGCGCGCCGTCGCCCGATGCGCCGAGCTTCGTCAACAAGGGCGACAAAGTGACGGAGAAGACCGTCGTCTGCATTTTGGAAGCGATGAAGCTGATGAATCCTTTGGAAGCGGAAGTCAGAGGCGAGATCGTCGATATTCTGGTCGAGAACGGCCAACTGGTCGAATTCGGACAACCGCTCTTCCTCGTCAAACCGGAATAAAAGACATCCGGCTTTAACCGTTGTCAGCCGGTTACAACGAAAGGGGATCTCCTGTTTTGAAAATCCAAAAAATTTTGGTGTCCAACCGCGGCGAGATTGCCGTTCGCATCATCAGGGCGTGCCGGGAGCTCGGCATTTCGACCGTGGCGGTATACTCCGAAGCCGACCGCGACTCGCTGCATGTCCGGCTGGCGGATGAGGCTTACTGCATCGGACCGACGGCCTCCAAAGACAGCTATTTGAATTTCACCAACATCATGAGCGTGGCAACGTTGACGGAATGCGACGCCATCCATCCGGGATATGGATTTCTGGCCGAGAACGCCGATTTTGCGGATATTTGCGAAAGCTGCAACATCACGTTTATCGGTCCGTCTTCCGAAGCGATCAGCAAGATGGGCGACAAGTCCGTTGCGAAGCAAACGATGAAGGAGGCCGACGTTCCGGTCGTTCCCGGCTCGGACGGGTTGGTCGAGGACCTGGACGAAGCGGTTCGGGTGGCGCGGGAGATCGGTTACCCGGTCATCATCAAGGCGACGGCCGGGGGCGGCGGAAGGGGCATCCGGCTTGCGGAAAACGAGGAAATGCTCATCCGGGAAATTACGACCGCCCAGCAGGAAGCGGAGAAGGCGTTCGGCAATTCCGGCGTATACCTCGAGAAATATTTGACCGGCATGAAGCACGTCGAAATTCAGGTGATCGCCGACAAGCACGGCAACGTCGTGCATCTTGGCGAGCGCGACTGCTCGGTGCAGCGCCGCCGGCAGAAGCTGGTCGAAGAAGCTCCCTGCCCGGTGATGACGCCCGCCTTGCGGGAGCGGATGGGCCAGGCGGCCATTCGCGCGGCCAAAGCCGTCAATTACTGCGGCGCGGGGACGGTCGAATTTTTGCTCGGGCCCGACGGGCAATTCTATTTCATGGAAATGAACACCCGGATTCAGGTCGAGCACCCCGTTACGGAGATGGTCACGGGCATCGACCTGATCAAGGAAATGATTTTGATCGCGGAAGGCGAGCCTCTCTCGTTCACGCAGGAAGACGTCAAGTGGGACGGCTGGGCGATCGAGTTCCGCATCAATGCCGAGGACCCGGACCGCAATTTCATGCCGTCTCCGGGACGCATCGGCTTTTATTTGCCGCCGGGAGGACCCGGGGTGCGGGTGGACAGCGCCGTCTATCCGCAGTACATGATTACGCCTCATTACGATTCGATGGTCGCCAAGCTGATCGTCTGGGCGCCGACCCGCAGCGAAGCGATCGCGCGCGGACGGCGGGCGCTGGCCGAGTTTTTCGTGGAAGGCGTCAAGACGACCATTCCGTTCCATTTGAAGCTGCTTGACCATCCGATTTTCCAAAAAGGCACTTTCGATATCAAGTTCCTCGAAGAACACGATATTCATAATCCGGGTTTGTCATAATCACCGCGCAATGCTATAGTATGGATAATAAAGAGAATGCCTGGCCGAGGGAACGGCTTGCGGCATTCTCTTCCGAAGATCCAGATTTTCGGCAGGGTTGCACACATTGATAAGGAGGTGGATTGACGAATGGAGACGTTGGTGACGGATTACGAACGTACCGAGATGGGAACCATTCAAATCGCTCCGGAAGTCATTGAAGTTATTGCCGGGCTTGCGACGGTCGAAGTGGACGGCGTAGCGGGAATGAGCGGCGGCATCTCCTCCGGAATTGCTGAACTGTTGGGACGCAAGAACTTGTCCAAAGGCGTTAAAGTCGAAGTGGGCCAGCGCGAAGCGGCGGTCGACGTCAATATCGTGGTCGAATACGGCAGGCGCATACCCGAGATTGCGGCGGAAATTCAGCGCAATGTCAAGCGCTCGATCGAAACGATGACCGGGCTGAACGTGGTCGAAGTAAATGTACATATTCACGACGTCCACTTCAAGGCTCCGGAAAAGACGGAAGAAGAAGAATCGCATGCGCGTGTCCGATAGCGCTCCCGGGCTTTAGTCCGCGGTAAGCGATTTCCGAAAGCGCGGATGGCGGCGCCGTGGCGGCCGATCCTTGAGGGTGGGCCGGACTCCGGCGCCTTTTCGCAAAGCAAGCTCATTCGCGTGTCAGAACTGGAGGAGACTGCCGTTGATCAGAATGTTGGACAGGCTGCTGTTGTTTTTATATACGCTCGCGGTTGGAGCGGCTTCGGTCATCGCCGTCGTCATCACCTTGGGCGGGTTTGAGACGGAATGGCTCAAACGGTTGGTCGAGGAGGCGGCAGGACAATCCCGTTCGGTTCAGGGGACGGTCGTTGCCGTCGGCGTCGTGCTGTTTGCCGTCAGCCTTCGTCTTTTTGCCGTCTCGTTCCGCCGGAGCGGCGGAGGAGGCGAATCGATCGTCCAGCGGACCGAGCACGGCGACATCCGCATTTCCGTCGATACGATCGAAAACCTGGCGCTCAAGGCGGCGTCGCGTTCCCGCGGAGTCAAGGATTTGCGCGCGCGCGTGCGCGCGTCCGACGCCGGGCTCCAAATCATGATCCGCGCGTTCGTCGACGGAGAGAGCGCGATTCCGGCGCTGTCCGAGGAAATGCAAAAAAACGTATCCGAGCAACTGGAGCAAGCGACCGGCATTCCCGTAGCCGAAGTCTCCGTTTTTATCGCCAATGTGACGCAGTCGCCGACCACGTTCAAAAGCCGTGTGGAATAGGAGGGACGGCCGTCCATGTGGAAAGATTGGCTGGAAGCCTATGGAGGACGGGCGCTTGGCGTTGCGGCGGGGCTTTTTTGCGCGTTCATTTACTTGATCAGCGGCTTTTGGGATATGCTGTTTTGTATACTGCTAGTCGGCTTGGGATATGGGATCGGCTATAACAAAGACAAGAAGCGGGGCCCTCTGTTGCCATGGGACCGGCTGCTCTCCTGGATGTCGGACCGATGGCCGTGGCCGCGTTAATTCACTTGACGATGAAGCCTTCTTGCCCGAGCGGCGCCCGGCGTCGCGTGACCCGCACAGGGTTCGGGCGGGACGGCTCCTCGTTTTTTTTCGGGAGGATTCATGAAGCGCAGATTGGCTAGGGAAATTGCGGTACAAAGCTTGTACCAAATGGAAATGAACGGCGTGGAAGCGCCGGCGGCGGTCGATACCGTCATGGCGGAAGCGCGCGAGGAGAACGAGATCGGCGTCAACCTAAGCGAGCTGGCGGCGATCGACAACTTTACGCGCGAGCTCGTGGCGGGCGTCGCTTCCCGCCGCGAGGAAATCGACCGTTTGCTGGCCCGGTATTTGACGGGCTGGCAGGTGGAACGTCTGTCGCGGGTAGACCGCCAGATTTTGCGTCTGGCCGCTTACGAGCTTGAACACCGGAGGGAAACGCCTCCGAAGGTGGTCATCAACGAGGCGATCGAGCTTGCCAAACGCTTCGGCACGGACGAATCCGGCAAATTCGTCAACGGCGTCCTTGGGCGGATGCTTCGCGAGCGGGAAGGCGGCAAGCAGGCGGCCGCGCCGGGCGCGGAAAACGCGGCCGATTCGATTTCGGAGGGGGAGCAGCAATGAGCGCACAATGGATCGATGGCAAAAAAATTTCCGGCGAAATTCGCGAAGAGATCAAGCAGGAAGTCGCCCGGCTTAAGGAGCGGGGAATCCGCCCGGGACTGGCCGTGGTTCTCGTCGGGGACGACCCGGCGTCGCAGGTGTATGTCCGCAACAAGGCGAGAACGTGCGAGGAGCTCGGCTTTTATTCGGAAGTCTACCGCTTGCCGGCGGAAACGTCCCAGGCCGAACTGCTGGAGCTGGTTGCTCGTTTGAACGGCCAGGATAACGTGCACGGGATTTTGGTGCAGCTTCCGCTTCCGAAACATATTGAAGAAAAAGCGGTCATCGACGCGATTGCGGTCGAAAAGGATGTCGACGGCTTCCATCCCGTCAGCGTGGGCAACATGGTGATCGGGGATGACGCGCTGCTGCCCTGCACGCCGGCCGGCGTCATCGAACTGTTGAAGCGAAGCGGCCTTTCCGCGGCCGGCAAGCATGCGGTCGTCATCGGCCGGAGCAACATTGTCGGCAAGCCGGTGTCGCTGCTGCTGCAGCGGGAGCATGCGACGGTGACGATGTGCCACTCCCGCACGCCGAATTTGCCGGAGCTGGCCCGTCAGGCGGACATTATCGTCGCGGCGGTCGGCGTGCCGAAGCTGGTCAAAGCGGATTGGGTGAAGCCCGGAGCGGTCGTCATCGATGTCGGCGTGAACCGGCTGCCGGACGGCAAGCTGTGCGGCGACGTCGATTTTGACGAGGTGGCGAAGGTTGCCGGCTGGATTACGCCGGTTCCGGGCGGCGTCGGCCCGATGACGATTACGATGCTGATGAAAAATACGCTGAAAGCTGCGCTTGCCAAAGCGGATCAAGCGTAATCCGGGCGGAGGCGCAGACGGCATGCGCAGGCCGGATGCGGAGACGGTTAACCCGGACTAAGAACGGAAGGGGGCGGCGCGGTGGAACCGGCGCGTGTTCTCAGTATCCGCGATGTCAACCGGTACATCAAGCTGAAGCTGGAAAGCGACGCGAAGCTGCAGGATATCTGGATACGGGGAGAAATCTCCAATTTCACGCATCATTCCAGCGGGCATATGTATTTTACGCTCAAGGACGAGAGCGGCAGACTGAAAAGCATCATGTTCGCCTCTTATAACCAGCGTCTGCCCTTCAGGCCGAAGGACGGCATGAAGGTTCTCGCCAGAGGAGGCGTCTCCGTCTTCGAGCGGGACGGGCAGTATCAGTTTTACGTTACGGCGATGCAGCCGGACGGCGTCGGGAGCCTGTATCTTGCGTTTGAACAGCTGAAGCGGAAGCTGGGGGAAGAAGGGCTGTTCGCCGAGTCGGCCAAACGCCCGATCCCCCGCTACCCGAAGGCGGTCGGCGTCATCACGTCGCCGACGGGGGCGGCGGTGCGGGACATTCTGACGACGATTCGTCGCCGGTTTCCGTCGGTTCCGGTGCTGCTTTATCCCGCGTCGGTTCAGGGCAAGGCCGCTGCGGGGTCGATTGTGCGGGCGATCGAAGCCATGAACCGGCTCGCCGAGGTCGACGTGCTGATCGTCGGACGCGGCGGCGGATCGCTGGAAGAGCTGTGGGCGTTTAACGAGGAGATCGTCGCCCGGGCCATCCGCGCGTCGGCCATCCCGGTCATTTCGGCGGTCGGCCACGAAACGGATTTTACGATCGCCGATTTCGCCGCCGACTTGCGGGCCCCGACGCCGACGGCCGCCGCGGAGCTGGCGGTGCCGCATGCGGCGGAGCTGAAGCAGACGATCGAATCGCTGCGCAAGCGCATGGAGCGGTCGCTTCGGCTCCGGCTTGTCCAGTCCCGCGAGCGCTGGCAGCGTGCGGCGCGGTCGCCCTTCTTCACGCAGCCGAGGCGCGCGCTGCTTGCGCAGGCCGAGCGGCTCGACCGGCTGCGGGACCAGCTGCAGTACCGCGCCGAAGGGCGCTTCGCCCGCGCGCAAGAGATGCACGCCAGGCTGGCGGGGAGGCTGTCCGCCGCAAGCCCCCGGCTGCAGGCGGCGTACTCGCGCCAGCGGGCCGATGCGGCCGCGCGCCGGCTCGGGCACGCCATGCGCGGGGTGCTCAGGCAGCGGCAGGACGCCTTCGGCGCGCTTGTCCGGCAGCTGGACGCGCTCAGTCCGCTCAAGATTATGGCGCGGGGATACAGCCTTGTCTACGACGAAGAGGAAGCGAACATCATCCGGTCGATCAACGAGGTTCAGCCCGGCGACCGGGTGAAAGTGCGTCTGACGGACGGCATGCTGGATTGCCAAGTATGGGGCATGCAGGGGGAGGAGATAACCGATGAGCAATAAACCGGAAGCGGCAGGCGCCGGAGAGCCGGCGGCAAAAGGAGGCGCGGACGCCTTGCAGGCCCTCTCCTTCGAGGAAGCGATGGAGAAGCTGGAAGAAATCGTCTCCCGGCTGGAACACTCCGAGGTTCCGCTGGAGACGGCCATCGAGCTTTACCAGCAGGGGATGGCGCTTTCCAGATTGTGCGGGCAAAAGCTGGAGCAAGTGGAGAAACGCATCGAGATGATCGTAGAGGACGAAAGCGGTTTGCAGCGCAAGCCGTTCGCACCGCTTCAGGGAGACGTTGACGCGGACAAAGGAGAGTAACGACGAGTGACGTTAACAAGCGACATCGGCGAGTATATGCAAAAGCTGCGCGTGCGCGTGGAACGGGAGCTGCGTCAAGCCATACCGGCGAATTGGCGCATTCCGGCGCGGCTTCGGGAGGCGGCCATGTACTCGCTGGAAGCGGGCGGCAAGCGGCTTCGCCCGATTCTCGTGCTGGCCTCGGCGGAAAGCGTCGCCGGGGACGAGCGCGTTTACGAAAAGGCGATGCCGTTTGCCGTCGCGGTGGAGATGGTTCATACCTATTCGCTGATCCACGACGATCTGCCGGCAATGGACAACGACGATTTTCGCCGCGGACGTCCGACCAACCACAAGGTGTTCGGAGAGGCAATGGCGATTCTCGCCGGAGACGGCCTGCTGACGCACGCCTTTTACGTCGCCTCTCAGGCGGCGGAAGCGGGGGTGCCGGCCCAGCGGACGCTCGCCGTCGTATCGGAGCTGTCCCGCTTCGCCGGACTGCCCGGCATGGTGGGCGGACAGGCGGACGACATGCTCGGGGAACAAGGATCGACTTCCCTGGAGGAGCTTGAAAATATCCATTTACATAAAACGAGCGACCTGATCGCCTTTTCCCTGCGCGCAGGCGGACACGCGGCGGAAGCCGACGAAGCGCGGCTGCGCGCGCTTGAATTGTTCGGCCGCAACATCGGCCTTGCATTCCAGATTCAGGACGACATTCTGGACGTGATCGGCGACGAAAGCAAGCTCGGCAAGCCGCTGAACAGCGACGAGCGGCAGGGCAAAGTGACCTATCCGTTTTTGCTCGGGCTCGAGGAAAGCCGGCTTCGCGTCGCCAGACTGACCGAGGAAGCGATCGAGGCGGTCAAGTCCGCCGGCTTGGCGAAACCGGATTTGCTGGCCGATATCGCGCGAACGATCATGAACCGGGACCATTAAGGCATTGCAGACTCGGTGCAACATCCCGTTTGCGGGCAACAATAACTGTCTATCGCGGTTGCGTCCGGACCGCATGGGCAGTTTTTTTGTCTCCTGATTTCCAGATTTCATCATATTTTTCCAAGCTTGGCCATATGCCCGGCGATCCGATTGGGCATTTGCGCGCCGCTTGTGTTATAATGGAGAAAATTTTGCAAAGCAACCGACATATTCGGGAAAGCGGGGAACTTCATTTGCTGCTCGACCGTATCGACAGCCCGACTGATCTGAAGCGGCTGGCTGTTGCCGAGCTTCCTCAGTTGGCTCAAGAAATCCGCCAGTTTCTAATTGAAAAACTATCGGCGACCGGCGGACATCTCGCTCCCAATTTGGGTGTAGTCGAACTGACGCTGGCTCTTCATTATTTGTATGACAGCCCTCGGGACAAGTTCATTTTCGACGTCGGCCACCAGGCCTATGTGCATAAAATCTTGACCGGCCGCAAAGACCGGTTCGGCACGTTGCGGCAGAAGAACGGCTTGTGCGGATTCGTGAAGCGTTCCGAAAGCGAGCACGACGTCTGGGAAGCCGGGCACAGCAGCACTTCGCTGTCCGCGGCCATCGGCATGGCGCTCGCGCGCGATCTGAAAGGCGAAAACCATCGGATCATCGCGATCATCGGGGACGGCGCCCTGACCGGCGGCATGGCGCTGGAAGCGCTCAACCACATCGGCCACGAGAAGCGCAATCTGACCGTCGTGCTCAACGACAACGAGATGTCGATCGCGCCGAACGTGGGCGCGCTGCACAATTATTTGGGCAAGGTCCGCTCCGACAAGACGTACCGCAAAGCCAAAGACGAGCTTGAATGGCTGCTGCGCAAAATCCCGGCCATCGGCGGCAAGCTGGCCAAGACGGCCGAGCGGTTGAAGGACAGCCTGAAATATTTGGTCGTACCCGGAATGCTGTTCGAGGAATTCGGCCTTAAATATTTCGGCCCGGTGGATGGGCACGATATCGAGAAGCTGCTGGAAACGTTCCGGCAAGCCGAGAAGGTGGACGGTCCGGTCCTCATTCACGTGCTGACGGTCAAAGGCAAGGGGTATTCCCCCGCGGAAGCGGACTCCTTCAAGTGGCACGGCATCACTCCTTACAAAATCGAATCCGGCCAAGTCGTCAAGCCGGTCGGCCCGCCGGTCTATACGGACGTGTTCGGCAAAATGCTGATCGAGCTCGCGGAGAAGGACGAGCGGATCGTCGCCATTACGCCCGCCATGCCGGGCGGTTCCGGACTGCTCGGCTTTGCGGAGCGCTTCCCGGACCGCATGTTCGACGTCGGCATCGCGGAGCAACATGCGGCCACGATGTCCGCGGCTTTGGCGATGGAGGGGATGAAGCCGGTGTTTGCCGTCTATTCCACCTTCCTTCAACGGGCTTACGACCAGGTCGTGCACGATATTTGCCGGCAAAATCTGAACGTCGTGTTCGCCATCGACCGGGCCGGCTTTGTCGGCGCCGACGGAGAGACGCATCAGGGCGTTTACGATATCGCTTTTTTGCGCCATATACCGAACATGGTGCTGATGATGCCCAAGGACGAGAACGAGCTTCGCCGCATGCTGAAGACCGCGATCGAATACGACGGCGGCCCGATTGCGGTTCGCTATCCCCGGATCAACGGGCTCGGCGTGCCGATGGACCCCGACCCGCAGCCGATTCCGATCGGCAGCTGGGAGATCGTGCGCGAAGGCGATTACGCCGTCATGATTGCCATCGGCCCGATGGTGCAGGTCGCCGAGGAAGCCGCCGATCTGCTGAAACGCGAAGGCATTCAGGCGCGGGTCGTCAACGCCCGGTTCGTCAAGCCGCTTGACGAGGAGATGCTGCTCTCGCTTGCGAAGGAGAACATTCCTTTGCTGGTGATGGAGGAAGGCTCCGTTCACGGCGGCCTGGGCGGGGCGATTCTCGAGTTTTACGCGCAGGCGGGTCTGTCGCATGTTTCGGTCGGTCTGCTCGGCGTTCCGGACCGGTTTATCGAACATGCCACGATCAAGGAACAGCGCGCCGAAGTCGGCTTGACGGCCGAGAATGCGGCGCAGGAGCTCCGCAAGCGCGTGGTTCGCAAGAAGCAGAGGGCGACCTGAGCATGACGGTTATCGCGAAAGAACGCTTGGATGTCCTGCTTGTAGAGCAGGGGTATTTCGAAAGCCGGGAAAAGGCGAAGGCCGCGATCATGGCGGGACTGGTGCAGGTCGGCGTGGAACGGATCGACAAGGCGGGCACGAAGGTGCCCCGGGATGCCGTCATTACCGTAAAGGGCGCGGCGCATCCCTATGTCAGCCGGGGCGGACTGAAGCTCGAGAAGGCGATCCGCTATTTCGGCCTTCGGCTGGAAGGTGCGGTCATGCTGGACATCGGCGCTTCCACCGGCGGCTTTACCGACTGCGCCCTCCGGCACGGCGCTTCGCTCGTTTACGCTGTGGACGTCGGCTACAACCAGCTCGATTGGTCGCTGCGCCGGGACGAGCGGGTTCGGGTGATGGAACGGACCAATTTCCGTTATATGACTTCCGATCAACTGGACGGACCGCAGCCCGGTTTTGCCACGATCGACGTGTCGTTCATTTCCCTGAAGCTGATCCTCCCTACGCTCGCCAAGCTGCTGAAACCGGGAGGAGAAACCGTCGCCCTCATCAAGCCGCAGTTCGAGGCGGGGCGCGAGCAGGTCGGCAAGTCCGGTGTCGTCCGCGATCCCGCCGTGCACGAGGCAGTGCTATGCGGGGTGCTGGAACACGCGGCAACGCTCGGCTTCCGGCTGCAAGGCCTCACCTTTTCCCCGATTACGGGCGGGGAGGGCAACATCGAGTTTTTGGCGCACTGGAGGTTCGCACCGGACGAATCCGCCGAAAGCGGAATGGGGCGCGACGAAGTCCAATCGCTGATCAAGAAAGTCGTTGAAGAAGCATCGACCGCATTTCACCGAAAAGGCTGATCTTTTGAACACATCCCTTTGCTGAATTCATTTTTTTAGGAAACGCCAATACGGGGGAAATGTCCCGGAGCTGCCGAAGAACGGCCGGAAGACGATGACCGGTTCTCCGGGCATGCTCCGTTTTTTGCGTTTGCAGGGCCGGAAAAAAGGAATCGCGCGCGCCGGCCGCGAACTAGGTTAGAAGCGGCGGCACCTTCTTTGGACGACAGGCACGAATATTCGCCGACGTTGAAGGTGGAGGGTGGCTATAGTGGAGCGGTTCGGCGATTGGCTGCTGTTTCTTACGGCGGCAGGCCTCTTGCTTTTATGGCTGTGGCGAAGATTCAACCTTTGGCTTTTGGAGCCGCCGAACGCCAGGCTTCGCAGGCTTGCGAACGCCGGCGAGGTCGAGCCCAGCGAAGCGGTGGCGCTTTTGGAGGAGCAAGGCTTCGAAGTGCTGTCCGGCAAGCACCGAATTCCGCTTCGCGTCGCGGTCGACGATCAGCCTTCCCAGCCGACGCGGCTTTATTTCGATTATCTGGCCCAAAAAGATCATAAATACTATTTGGTCAAAATGGAGAGATGGAGAAATCCGATGGAGTGGACGGCAAGCGGCCTGAGGGAGCGCCTGCTGCCGTACGCCCTGTTGTTTCCGGAGTCCGACGGGATTGTCGTCGTCGATCTCAAGGAACGCATTGTACGAACGGTGCGATTCAAAGTGGAGGATGAAAAGGAATGAAAGCGCAAAGGCAACGGCAAATTCGGGAAATGATCGGCAAGCGGGAAATCGAAACGCAGGAAGAGCTTGTCGAGGCGCTGCGAAGCGAAGGCGTTCACGTGACCCAGGCGACGATTTCGCGCGACATCAAGGAAATGCAACTGATCAAAGTGCCGCTGGAAGACGGACGGTACAAATACGCCATGCCGCAGGATCAGAAGTTTAACCCGGCCTTGAAGCTGAAGCGGGCGCTGCTCGACCATTTCGTGAGCGCCGATTCGGCCGACAATCTGGTTGTCGTCCGCTGCTTGCCCGGAACCGCCAACACGATCGCTGCATTGCTCGACGGCATGGAATGGCCGGAGGTTATGGGCTCCATCGGAGGCGACGACACGATTCTGCTGATTTGCAAAACGAAAGAGCAAGGTCCGCAAATCGTCAAGCGAATTCAAGAAATGATGCATTAAACGTTCTGCGTTCACCATAAGAGGAGGCTGCGCAAAGGATGCTGCGGGAACTGTCGATCCGGAATTTGGCGGTTATCGAACAGGTAACGGTCCTTTTTCATTCCGGTTTTCATGTCCTCACCGGAGAGACCGGCGCGGGCAAGTCCATGATTATCGATGCGCTCGGACTGATCGCCGGCGGCCGGGGCTCCGCGGAGATGATCCGGCACGGATGCGAACGGGCGGATGTCGAAGCGGTGTTCGACCTGCCGGACAATCATCCGGTATGGAGCGTGCTGGACAAATTCGGTATCGAAGCGGATCCCCGCGAAATGCTGGTGATTCGGCGGGAAATCATGCTCCAGGGCAAATCGTCGGCGCGCATCAACGGGCAAAGCGCGACGCTGACGATGCTGCGCGAAGTGGGCGAACATTTGATCAACATTCACGGACAGCACGAGCACCAGTCGCTGCTGCGGACCGAACGCCATCTGGAATGGCTGGACCAGTATGCCGGAGAAGAGATCGCTGCCGACAAATCGGCCTATGCGGCCAAATACGAACAGTTTCGCCAAGTGGAGCGGGAGCGCAAGGAACTGGAGGAAACCAGCCGCCACCAGATGCAGATGCTCGATTTGTACCGTTACCAGCTCGAAGAGATCGCGGAAGCGCGCCTGAAGCCGGGAGAAGACGAATCGCTCGCGGAGGAAAGACGCAAACTAAGCCATGCGGAGAAGCTTGCGGAATCGGTGTCGGAGGCGTACGACCTGCTTTCCGGCGCGAAGGGGCTTTCCGCGATTTCCCGCGCTATTTCGCGGCTTGAGGATATCGTTAACGTCGATCCGTCCGTTCTTAAACCGCTGCTGGAGCAATTGCAGTCGGCATATTACGCGGCGGAGGATGCGGCGTATCAGCTGCGCAGCTATCGCGACAACGTCGAGTTTAATCCCGAGCGGTTGGCGCTCGTCGAAGACCGGTTGGATTTGCTGTACGGCCTTAAGCGCAAGTACGGTGAAACCATCGAAGATATTTTGGCCTACAGGGAACGGATTCAAGCCGAAGCGGACAAGCTGGAAAACCGCGACGAGCGTCTGCAGCAGCTGATCGATGAAGAAAAGCGCCTATATCGGGAACTCGCCGTTTTGGCCGAACGGCTGACCGCCATCCGGAAAAACGCCGCGCGCCGGTTGTCCGAAGTGATCGTACAGGAGCTTCGCGAATTGCAGATGGAGCGGGCGGTCTTTGAGGTTCGGCTGGAACAGGCGCCCCTTTCCGCAGCGGGCGCGGACAACGCCGAATTTCTGCTTTCCACCAACCCGGGAGAACCGCCGAAGCCGCTGTCCAAAATCGCTTCCGGCGGTGAAATGTCGCGCGTCATGCTTGCGCTGAAAGCGATATTTGCGCGCATCGACCGCATACCCGTGCTTGTCTTCGATGAAGTCGATACCGGAGTTAGCGGGCGGGCGGCGCAGGCGGTTGCGGATAAGCTGTCCCGGCTGGCCGGAGATTGCCAGGTATTTGCGATTACGCACCTGCCGCAGGTGGCTTGCATGGCCGATTACCAGTTCGAAATCGCCAAACGGGTGAACGAGAACGGCAGAACGTCCACTTCGGTGAGAGAACTCGAAGGCGGCGAACGGGTAGAGGAGCTGGCCAGAATGCTCGGCGGCGTGGAAGTAACGGAAAAAACCCGCCATCACGCGCAGGAAATGCTGGCGCTGGCGATTCGCCAAAAAAACGCTTCACGACGCGAAAAATTGCGGGTGAAGGAAGCTTTTTGAGAACATAAAAGCGGAGGGGCACGGTTACCTTATAGTTACGTTGTCGGCGGGTCAAACGCGCCGCAAAGACTGTAAGGGAGCGTGAGAAAGTGAACCGAACAGCCTCCGTCCGTCGCAAAATCGGCATTCTTCTCGTCTTATTTCTCTGCCTTGCGGCTTCTTCCGCCCCGATCCGGCATTATGCCGCGCTGCCCGACGAGCTTCGTTTGTTCGAAGGGCAGGCGAAACGTCTTCACTACGCCATGCCGGTCCATGCGCAAGGGAGCTTGAACCCGGAAGTCGCGGTCGTCAACGGAACCCGCCATGCGAATTTCCAAGTCGATTTAAATCAGCCATTATCGATCGAACCCCAAAACAGCGGAGAGACGAAGTTAAAGCTGAGGCTTTTTGGCAAAATTCCGTTCAAAACGATCAAGCTGCAGGTTGTTCCGGATTTGCGGGTCGTGCCGGGGGGGCAGACCATCGGGGTTAAGGTCAAGTCGGCCGGCATTATGGTCGTAGGCCATCACCTGGTCCGAACCGGTCCGCAAACCCGCATTTCGCCCGGCGAGGAAGCGAAGTTGAAGCTGGGCGACCTGATCGTCGAAATTAACGGCCGTCCGCTCAACGACGTGACCAAAGTGGCGGCATTGGCGGAGCATGCGGGGAAAAACAACATTCCCCTCGATCTGGTCGTACAGCGGGGAAAAAACCGGTTCCGCACCCAGTTGAAGCCGGCGTTCGATAAGGAAGACAAAGTGTGGAGACTGGGGCTGTACATCAGGGATTCCGCGGCCGGGGTCGGAACGTTGACCTTCTACGCGCCCGATCACGGCGTCTACGGGGCGCTGGGCCACATCATCACGGATATGGATACCCAGACGCCGATCGTCGTCGGCGACGGCCAAATTTTGCAATCCAATGTGCTGTCGATTTCCAAGAGCCAAAGCGGCGAGCCCGGGGAGAAGAGAGCAAGCTTTATCAAAGAAAGCAAAACGCTGGGCAACGTCGAACGCAACACGCCCTTCGGCATCTTTGGCAAGATGAAGGAACTTCCGAAGCACGGTTTGCATCAAGAGCCGGTTCCCATCGCCTTCGCCGAGGAAGTGGAAGAAGGGCCTGCCGAAATTTTGACCGTCGTCAACGGACAAAAGGTCGAACGTTTCAATATTCAAATCGTTCACGTCGCCAAGCAGACGACTCCCGCGACCAAGGGGATGGTCATCCGCATAACCGATCCGAAGCTGCTGGAGCGCACGGGCGGCATCGTCCAGGGCATGAGCGGCAGCCCCATCCTGCAGAAGGGCAAACTGGTCGGCGCCGTAACCCACGTGTTCGTCAACGATCCGACTTCCGGTTACGGATGTTTTATCGAATGGATGCTGCAGGATGCCGGAATTGTTCTGAATCCGAACCAACCGACATCTAAGGCGGTTTAACGCCTTGGATGTTGCGTTTTTGGGGCGACACGGAAAGCCAGGATTTTGTCGAAAAAGTTCGAAATTAGATGTGATTTGTAATAAAATATTTATTATAGTTGATAACGAATAAAAAATAAAGAAAAAAATTCTCATCAAGAAGGAATCATTATTGCCGTGTCGAATTGGGATATACAGAGCAGCACCATCACTCAATCGTTTAAAAGGGAGGACCAGAGCCTTGCAGCGGATCGAAGTATTTCTTGCAGACGACAACCGAGAATTCACGAATTTGTTATCCGATTATATTGAAGAGCAGGATGACATGACGGTCATCGGCGTGGCGTACAACGGAGAAGAAGTCATCCGCCAGTTGGAGGAAAATCGGCTTGTGCCCGACGTGATGATTCTCGATATCATCATGCCTCATCTGGATGGCCTTGGCGTATTGGAAAAACTGAGGGATATGAATTTGTCCCCTATGCCCAAGATCATCATGCTTACGGCGTTCGGGCAAGAAAACATTACGCAGCGTGCGGTTCAACTCGGGGCTTCCTACTACATACTCAAACCGTTCGATATGGATGTGCTCGCCAACCGGATTCGGCAATTGGCCGGATATTCCGTTGTTTCGACTCCGGTGGTTTCTTCCGGCTCGGCCGGCATCAGCCGTTCCAACATCGTGCCGATCGGCAAGCCGCGTAATCTCGACGCCAATATTACGAGCATTATCCATGAGATCGGGGTTCCGGCGCATATTAAGGGCTATCAGTATTTGCGCGAAGCGATCACGATGGTGTACAACAACATCGAAATTCTCGGGGCGATCACGAAAACGCTGTACCCGGCGATCGCCGAGAAATTCAAGACGACGCCGTCCCGCGTCGAACGCGCCATCCGCCACGCGATCGAGGTCGCCTGGACGCGCGGCAACATCGACAGCATCAGCCACTTGTTCGGCTACACGATCAACATCAGCAAGTCGAAACCGACCAACTCGGAGTTCATCGCCATGGTCGCAGACAAGCTGCGGATCGAGCATAAGGTGTCGTAACCTTACTGCCGCAAGGGATTTCGGGTTTTGATTCAGATTGGGTTTCCAATAAAAAGGTTAAAGGCCCTCTGTAAAGGAGGGTCTTTTGTTTGCAAATGGGTTTGACCACGAAAGCCCGCTTCGCGGTGGGTTCAACCTGGTTGGGCAATACGGTTGCGGAAGCGTAAGCGATGGAGCGAGGACATCGATTCGTCCTTGCTCTACTTTTTTTTACGAATTTTAGGTTATATTAATGAAAATCGCGAAAAATTTGATATATTGAATCAATAGGCCTTTAATAAACGAGGAGGAATTTTAAAGAATGAGCGATTTGGAAAAAGACAAGGCACAGGAACCAAGCGAACTGAATCCCCCGGAGCCGGCGGCGGACAAGCCTCAGGCGTTTGACCGGGAAGAAGCAAACGAAACGGAAAACGGGAACGAAATCGAAAACGGCGGGGACCGCCCAGCGGCTTCCGGGACGTCCGCTTCCGCCAAAGGCGGTTTCGGCGCCCGCGTTGCGCTGCCTTGGGCGATTGCGGTTATCGCGGTCGTCGCGCTTGTGATCGTGCTGACCCGCGGAACGGCCGCAGGCGGGATGAACGAAGCGGTCGGCGAAGTGGGCGGCGAGAAGGTGACCAAGGCGGAGCTGTATGACGAGCTGGTCAAGCAGATCGGCGGCGAAGCGCAGGCGGGCCAGGTGCTGGATCAGTATATGTGGAGAAAATTGATCGAATACGAAGCCGAGAAAGCGGGCGTTGAAGTGACGGATGCCGATTACGCTGCGGCTCTCGAAGACATCAAAACGCAAAACGGCATTACCAGCGACGAGCAGCTCGAACAGGCACTGGAGTACAGCGGCATTACGCTGGAAGCTTACAAAGAGCAGGCCATTCGCCCTCAACTGCTGCTGCGCGGCATTTTCGAGAAAAATCTCGCTCCGACCGAGAACGATCTGAAAGCGTACTACGAAGCGAACAAAGAGAAGTTCGGCACGCCGGAACAGGTGAAAGCTTCGCATATCCTGCTTGGATCGAAGGAGGAAGCGGAAGCGGTTCTCCGGCAGTTGAAGCAAGGCGCCGACTTCGCCAAGCTGGCGCAGGAAAAGTCGCTCGATTCGGGCTCCAAGGACAACGGCGGCGATCTCGGATTTTTCGGCAAAGGCGTCATGAACGAGCCGTTTGAAAAGGCCGCGTTCGCCTTGAAGAAAGGCGAAATGAGCGGCGTCGTCGAATCGCCGAACGGCTTCCACATCATCAAGGTCACCGACCGCAAGGAAGCGGTTATCCCGCCTTACGAAGAAGTCAAGGACAAGGTCAAAGCCGCCTATTTGGACAGCAAAGTGAGCGAAGGCTTGAACGATTGGCTTGAGAAAGCCAAGAAGGATGCCGGATACAAGAACTTCTTGAGCGAAAAGGACGCTCCGGCTTCGGAGTCGCCGAACGCCGTTCCGTCGGCAAGTCCTTCCGCTAGCCCTTCCGCAAGTCCGTCCGCAAGCGCGTCTGCGAGCGCGGGCAACAAGTAAGAAAGATACACGCAAATCAAAAGCCGTAGCCAAAGCGGAGCGTTCGCCGCAGGCGCGGCTTTTTTCGATCTCCGGGCGCAAAAATCGGAGTTTTCCGAAAATAACTTCCACCGTTGAATGTCCTCCTATTCTACGCTACAATAGGGTGTAATTGATAACAATTCTCACTTGAAATTCCGAACGAAAATAGCCGTAAAGGCTGCTTTCGTTCCGAAAAGCCGGCAATTATCGGAGGTGCTCATTGTTACGCCGTTTTTTTTCGTATTACCGTCCATATAAAGGGTTGTTTTTTCTTGACTTCTCCTGCGCCGTCATTGCCGCCCTGCTTGAGCTCGGCTTTCCGCTGGCCGTCAACCGGGTGGTGGACGGCCTGCTTCCGGGCAAAGATTGGAACCTGATCCTGTGGGCTTGCGCCGGACTGCTCGCCGTTTACGCGGTCAACACGTTTTTGAATTTTGTTGTCGCCTACTGGGGCCACATGCTGGGCATCAACATCGAACGGGACATGCGCAAGACGCTGTTCGACCATATTCAGAAGCTGTCGTTCCGCTTCTTCGACAATCACAAGACGGGGCATTTGCTGTCCCGCTTGACCAACGATTTGAACGAGATCGGCGAAGTCGCGCATCACGGGCCGGAAGACTTGTTCATCGCCCTGATGACGCTGGTCGGCGCTTTCGTACTGATGCTGAACATCCATGTGGAGCTGGCCTTGCTGACCTTTGTCGCGGTGCCGATCATGATCGCGCTGGCGGTTTATTTCAACGCCCAGATGACGAAGGCGTTCCGCCGCATGTTTGCCGATTTGGCCGATATTAACGCGCGGGTGGAGGACAACATCGGCGGCATCCGGGTCGTTCAGGCTTTTGCCAACGAGGAGTACGAGAAGAAGCGGTTTGCCGCAAACAACGAGCGTTACCGTTCCGCCAAGCTGCTTGCTTACAAAATTATGGGCAAAAACGGCTCTCTGAGCTATATGCTGATGCGGCTCGCGACGCTGTTCGTGATGATCTGCGGCGCCTGGTACGTCTTTCATGACGATTTGCATTACGGCGAGTTCATGGCTTTTCTGCTGCTCGTCAACGTCCTGTTCCGTCCGATTGAGAAAATCAACGCCATCATCGAGAGCTACCCGAAAGGCATTGCCGGCTTCAAGCGGTACATCGAGCTGCTGGATACCGCTCCGGACATCGCGGACAGGCCGGACGCCGTCGAGGTCGGCCATCTGCAGGGACATATCCTCTATCAAGGCGTAACGTTCGGGTACGACAAGACGTCCCCCATTCTGAAAAACATCGATTTGACCATCCGCGCGGGCGAGACGGTCGCGTTCGTCGGGCCTTCCGGCGCCGGGAAAACGACGCTGTGCAGCCTGCTTCCCCGTTTTTACGAAGCGGATTCCGGCACGATATCGATAGACGGCATTGATATTAAACGGATCAAGCTCGAGTCGCTGCGGCGTCAGATCGGCATCGTACAGCAGGACGTCTTCCTGTTCGGCGGCACGATCCGCGAAAATATCGCGTACGGCAAGCTGACCGCGACGGACGAGGAGATATGGGAAGCGGCAAGGCGGGCGAAGCTGGACGAATTTATCCGCGCCCAGCCCGACGGTATGGAGACGGTCATCGGAGAGCGCGGCGTGAAGCTGTCGGGAGGGCAGAAGCAGCGCCTTGCGATCGCGCGGATGTTTCTGAAAAATCCGCCGATCCTGATTCTCGACGAAGCGACTTCCGCGCTCGACACGGAGACCGAAGCCGCGATCCAGCAGTCGCTGGCCGAATTGTCCGAAGGGCGGACCACGCTGGTGATCGCGCATCGTTTGGCCACGATCAAGAACGCAGACCGGATCGTGGTCGTCACCGAGAACGGCATCAGCGAGCAAGGCAGACACGAGGAACTGGTGTCCATGGGAGGCCACTACAGCCGGCTTTATCTGGCCCAGTTCGGTTCATAACACGATAAGGAAGGATTCGCGATCATGACATCCACTTTGGAATCCGCATCGCAGGAAACGCCTCAAGTGCGTTCCAGGCCATTGACAGCCGCCTTGATCTTGATCGGCGGCCTGGCGGCGCTCGCGTTCGGCCTCGCTTTGTCGATTTCGGTCGGCGCCGCGGACATCAAGCTTTCCACCGTCTGGGAGGCGGTCTTTCATTTCAACGGCGACTTGACCCAGCATCAGGTCATCCGCGAGCTGCGCATGCCCCGCGCCATCGCCGGCGCGCTCGTCGGCGCCGCGTTCGCGACGGCGGGAGCGATCATGCAGGGGATGACGCGCAACCCGCTCGGGGACCCGAGTCTGCTCGGCATCAATGCCGGCGCCGGCTTTGCGCTTGCGATTTGCTTTGCGTTTTTGCCCGGCCTGCCGTTCGGACAGGTCACCCTGATCTCGTTTCTGGGAGCCGCGATGGGCACCGTGCTCGTGTACGGCATCGGTTCGGCCGGACGGGGAGGTCTGACCCCGGTCAGGCTTGCGCTGGCGGGGGCGGCCATCTCCATGCTGCTCGTTGCGCTGAGCGAGGCCATATCGATTCATTTTCGCATCGGGCAGGAGCTGGTTTTCTGGTATGCGGGAGGAGTCGCGGGCATCAAGTGGTCGCAGGTCGCCGTGATGGCGCCGTGGATCGGCGCCGGCCTGATCGGCGCCTTGCTCCTTTCGCGCTCGATCACGCTCCTCAGCCTTGGCGACGAAGTGGCTTCCGGCCTGGGACTTCGCACCGGTCTGGCCAAATTGTGCGGCTCCGTGCTCGTGCTCGTTCTGGCGGGCGCCTCGGTCGCGGCGGTGGGCGGAATCAGCTTTGTCGGGCTGATCGTTCCGCACATTGCCCGTTCGCTCGTCGGCGCGAGTTACAGGTGGATCATCCCATGCTCGGCCGTGCTGGGCGGGGTGCTGCTCGTGTTCGCCGACATCGGCGCGAGAATGATCCACCGCGGGTTCGAGACGCCGGTAGGAGCGCTGATCGCGGTAATCGGCGTGCCGTTCTTCCTGTATTTGATTCGCCGGATGAGGAGGGAGACGGTGTGAGCGCCTCGGCTCTTGAGCAAGCGAAACGCAGGAACAACGCCCGCGCGTGGTCGATCCTGCTTATTTTGGCCGTTCTGATTGTGATTGTTTTTATCGTCAGCATGAACACCGGGTATACCCGTTTGTCGCCGGCCGACGTTCTCAAGACGTTATTCGGTTACGGCACGGAAAAACAAAGCCTTATTTTATTCGAATTCCGGCTGCCCCGCATCGTGGTTTCGATTCTGATCGGGGCGGGACTGGCGCTGTCGGGCTGCGTACTGCAGGGGATTACGCGCAATCCGTTGTCGGATCCCGGCGTCCTCGGCATCAACTCGGGCGCGGGTCTGATGGTCGTCCTGTTCGTGGCCTTCTACCCGTCAAACGAAGCGTCGCCGGTATTTCTCCTGCCGGTGCTTGCGTTGATCGGGGCGCTTGCGACGGCGGGGCTGCTGATGCTGCTTTCGTACAAAAAGAGCGAAGGCGTTTCGCCGATGCGGATGGTGCTGTCCGGGATTGCGCTTGCGGCGGCGATCCAGGCGGCGATGATTATTCTCACGATCCGAATGGACCCGAACGAATATCAGTTCGTGCAGATCTGGATTGCGGGCAGCATTTGGGGAACGACGTGGAAATTCGTGCTTGCGCTGCTGCCGTGGATCGTCATTCTGTTTCCGTATGTGTTATTCAAAGCCAAGACGCTTAACGTGCTCAACCTGGGCGAGCATCTTGCGGCCGGCCTTGGCGCGCCCGTCGGACGCGAACGGCTGCTGCTGCTCGCCGCGGCGGTCGCGTTGGCCGGCTCGTGCGTCGCCGTCGGCGGCGCGATCGGCTTCGTCGGGCTGATTGCGCCGCATCTGGCGCGCCGGCTGGTCGGCTCTCGGCACGAAACGCTCATTCCGGCTTCGGCGCTGACCGGTGCGCTTCTGGTTCTTGTCGCCGATACGATTGGCCGGGTCGTCCTGCAGCCGTCGGAAATACCGACCGGCATCGTCGTGGCGGTCATCGGCGTGCCGTATTTCCTCTATCTGCTCGCCAAAGCCAAGTAGGCCGGAGTCTTCGGACAGCCGCGTCATACGATAGACCGGCACGAATAGACTAGAAGAAGAAACCGGCGGCGCGAGCGTTCATGCGCTTCATCCATGGCGTCTGCGTTCAGGCGGCCTCGCGCGCCGGAAGATGAACTTGGGCGGGATGGTGCTCGAATCATGCCAGGACAAGGCGAGGTGCCGATGAAGCCGGTATTGCGTTCCAAGACGCTGATGATTTACGCCGATTGCCCGTTCGGTGAGGCTTACGATTACATCTCCGATCCGAACCATTTGCCCCGGTGGGCCCCCGGATTTTACCGGTCCGTACGGAAGGCGGAGGAAGGCTGGATCGCGGAAACGCCGGAAGGGCCGAAACGCGTCCGGTTCGCCGACCCAAACGAATTCGGGGTGCTCGATCATTGGGTAAGCCCCATAAGCGAAGCCGGGGCGGCAGCCGGGGAAAAAACGCTGCGCCCAATGCGCGTCCTTCCGAAAGGCGCCGGATGCGAAGTGATGTTTACCGTGTTTCAGCAAGCCGGTAAGACGTACGAACAATTCGTGGAAGATACGAAAGCGGCGGAACAGGATTTGAGACGGTTAAAAGTCGAGCTGGAGCGGGTCGGCGAAGCTCTACAGCCGGAATAGCCGTTTCCGGATCGCCGGAGCCGCGAACGGACGAAGGGGCTGTCCCGAGGTCGGAAACGACCGGGGACAGCCCCTTGCGGTAAGGATCGAGGACAAGATTACAACTGAATGGAAAGCGTGCCGGCCGTGGCGCTTGGCACGATGCGGACGCCTTCGGCCGTCTGTTCGGCGGTGCCGCCGGCGACGCTTGCGACGGAGGAGACGCCTCTCAGCAGCAGGCTCCATCCGTTCGACGTCCCTTCGGCGTTCACGTCGATGCGGCTGCCGCTGCGAGCCGCGGAGACGGTCAGGACCGGATGGCCCGCCGTATCCGGCACGACGGTCGAAGCGGTTGCGCCGTCGGCCAGCTCGAACAGATGGAACGTCACGCCGTCCGCATATGCGTAATCCGGCCTGCTATCTTCGCTGCCGACCGCGATGATCGAGTTCGGCCGCGCGAACAGCGGCAGTCCGAAGTAATCGTATTTCTCGTTGCGCCAAACGCCGCCCTCCACTTTCTCGCCGGTCAGAAAGTGCGTCCACGTTCCTTCCGGGAGATAATAGGAAGAGACGCCCTCTTCGTTGAAGATCGGAGCCACAAGCAGCGAATCGCCGAGCATGTATTGCCGGTCGAGATAATCGACGCTCGGGTTTCCTTGGAATTCCAGCACCATGGCGCGCATCATCGGCAGGCCGAGCTTGCTCGACTGCACCGCCTGGCCGAACAGGTAAGGCATGAGCCGCAGCTTGAGCTTCGTAAAGTGGCGGAGAACGTCGACCGATTCCTCGTCAAACAGCCACGGCACGCGGTACGAGGTGCTGCCGTGCAGGCGGCTGTGGCTGGACAGCAGCCCGAAGGCGACCCAGCGCTTGTACAGGTCCGGCGTCGCGCTTTGCTCGAAACCGCCGATATCGTGGCTCCAGAAGCCGAAGCCGGACAGGCCGAGGGAGAGACCGCCGCGCAGGCTTTCCGCCATCGACTCGTACGTCGCCTCGCAGTCGCCGCCCCAATGGACCGGGAACTGCTGGCCGCCGGCTGTCGCCGAACGGGCGAACAATGCCGCTTCCCCGCGGCCCCGTTTTTCTTCGAGCACCTCGAAGACGACTTTGTTGTACAAATACGTGTAGTAGTTGTGCATTTGCACCGGATCGGACCCGTCGAAGTACACGACGTCCGTCGGAATGCGTTCGCCGAAGTCGGTCTTGAACGAATCGACGCCCATGTCGAGCAGCGCGCGCAGCTTGTCGCCGAACCATTTGCACGCATCCGGATTCGTAAAGTCGACCAGGCCCATGCCGTACTGCCACATATCCCATTGCCATACGCTGCCGTCCGGACGTTTAAGCAGGTAGCCGCGCTCCATCCCTTCGTCGAACAGCGGCGAGCGCTGCGCGATGTACGGGTTGATCCAGACGCAGATGTGCAGGCCTTTCGCTTTCAGCCGTTCCAGCATCCCCTTCGGGTCCGGAAACACCCGCTCGTCCCATTCGAAATTGCACCACTCGTATTCCTTCATCCAGAAGCAGTCGAAGTGGAACACCGCAAGCGGCAGATCGCGTTCCGCCATCCCGTCGATGAAGCTGTTGACCGTCGCCTCGTCGTAGTTGGTGGTAAACGACGTCGTCAGCCACAGGCCGAACGACCAGGCGGGCGGAAGCGCCGGCTTGCCGGTCAGCGACGTGTAGTTTTCAAGCACTTTTTTCAACGAATCCCCGCCGATCAGGAAATACTCCAGCATTTCGCCGGGAACGCTGAACTGCGTTTTGGACACCGTTTCCGACGCGACCTCGAACGACACCTTCTCCGGATGGTTCACGAACACGCCGTACCCGCGGTTGGTAACGTAAAACGGAATGTTTTTGTACGCCTGCTCGGAGGCCGTGCCGCCGTCCTCGTTCCAGATGTCGACCACCTGGCCGTTCTTGACGAAGGCCGTAAAGCGTTCGCCCAGGCCGTATACCGTTTCGCCGACGCTCAGGTGGAGCTGCTCGCGGAAGTGGTGATGGCCGTCATCCGCTTTGATATAAGCGGTCGAACGGGTGCCGCTGCGCGTCAGGAAGCGTCCTTTGTACGTATAGGTGATCGAGACGGGGTGTTTTTTCGTAATCGTAACGGTCGTATCCCCGCTCGTCAGGCTGACGAATTCTTCCGTGTTCTCGATGGAAACGGGAGCGTTCCCTGCGATTTTCAGCGGGAAGGAGGAGGGGGCGCCGCGTTTTTGCCCTTTGTGGTGATAGAATTTGGCGCGGATGATATCCTTGGCCGGAGACGAAAATTCCATCGTCATCAGCGGCTCGTTCAGCGTATTGCCCCGATGCTCCAGATGGCGGTGCGTGGCGAAAACGGTGATCGAATCGGTTCCGACCTTGACGTCGTGTATTTCGTACGGGCTCAATACGCGATAACCTTCACGCGTTAACCAGTAGCCGTTGCTGAATTTCATGCCTATACCTTCCTTTCTCGTTTGCTTGTCTATAAGCTTTCATTCCATTACACTGTCATTATACTGATATAATCTCGCGAATTCTTGCACTATTACATTTAAAATTAACACGATTCTGATATATTGGAGGGTGCGGGATGGATCTGACCCATCTTCGGGAAAATCGCAGGCATGGCACGCAAGGGTTTCCGGTCGGCGTCTATCGGGTCGAGCAGCCCGCAGGCCGGACGATTCTGGACAACCATTGGCACGATGAAATGGAATTTCTGTTCGTCGAAAGCGGCCAAGCCGTCTTTCAGATCGGAACGGCCGAGTACGAGGTTCATGCCGGCGAAGCGATTGCCGTACCCTGCGGCGAAATCCACGGCGGCTATCCGTTGGAACAGTCTCCTTGCACGTACGCGGCGATCGTGTTCGATCTGGAGTGGCTGATCAACGGCCGGGACGGCGACTCGGCGCGCTTTCTGCAGCGCTTGCTTCGCAAACGCGCGGCGCTTCCGCCGAAGCTGGACCCGGCGTCGCCCTGGGGAAGAAAAGCGATCCGGCGCCTGAAGCGCCTGTTTAAGCTGTACGAGTCGGCCGACCCGGCGAGAGAGATGAAGGTGACCGGCGAGCTTTACTTGCTGCTGGCCGAATTTTGGTCCGCGGGCGCCTGGTCCCCGCGCGGGCTTGAAGCGCCGTCCGAAGCCCGAACGCTGGAGCGGCTGAAGGAAGCGCTCAAGGTGGCCGAACAGAATTTCGGGCGCAAGCTCACCGTCCGGGAGCTGGCGGATGCCGCCGGGATGAGCGAGGGGCATTTCAGCCGCCTGTTCAAGGCATATATGCGGAGAACGCCCGTCGAGTACGTCAACCTGCTCCGCCTCCGGTACGCCGCCCGGCGCCTTGCCGATTCCGACGCGACCGTCGGCGAGGTGGCGGTTGAAGCGGGCTTTGACAACTTCAGCTATTTTAGCAAATTGTTCCGGGCTTTATACGATTGCACCCCGTCGGCGTACCGCAAAAGCCGGGGATACGCCGGGCCCGTCCGCAAATAAACAAGGCCCCGCGCCGGGAATCGGCGCAGGGCCTTCGAGGATGGACAAATCGTGCGCTACTCGACCGTTCCTCCGTTGTCGGAGTTGGACGGCCGGGGGGGCCGAGGGCGTTTCGGCATAAATCGGGACGCTACGTAGTTGTGCTTGCGGTCGCGGAAAAAAATCCAGCCGCCGATAAAGCCGACACCCGCCATAAACAAAACGAAGCCAAAGGCAAACGAGAGCCACTCGAAGCTTGGATTCTGCAGCTCAACGTTTCCAAGCTGAGCGAAATACTCGAACAATGCATCCTTCATAAGCAGAAATCCGTACGCCGCGGCCAAACCGGGCACGACAAGGAGTAAAATGGCGATAAGGCGGGAAAAAACAAGTCTCACCGGACACCTCTCCTTCCACTTCTTTTATCATACCGATTTTGGCCGAATCTGTCCATTGCAGGCCGAAAATCGACTGTGCGGACAAAAAACGTTACAATAGAAGGCGGACCATACATAGATTCATGGATTTCGTTGCGACGAGAACGAGGTTTATCGATCGGAGGAAGAGATTATGCCTATAGAAACGGATGTCGCCGTGCTGGGAGGCGGACCGGGCGGCTACACGGCGGCGGTGCGGGCGGCGCAAGCCGGACGGAGCGTCGTTATCATCGAGAAGGAGAAGCTGGGGGGAACCTGCCTGCACAGAGGCTGCATTCCCTCCAAAGCCCTGCTTCGCAGCGCGGAGGTGCATGCGACCGTGCGCGGTTCCGAAGCGTACGGAATCCGCGTGTCCCCGGACGGCGTGGCCGTCGATTGGCCCGCGGTCATGTCCCGCAAGCAGGCCATCGTCGATCAGCTTCACCGCGGGCTCGCGGCGTTGATGAAGCAGCACCGCATTCGGGTGCTTGAAGGCAGCGGCCGGATCATCGGGCCCTCCATTTTCTCCCCGCGCAGCGGTTCGGTCGCGGTGGAGCTGGCGGGCGGCGAGTCGGAGATGGTCGTGCCGCGCCATCTGATCATCGCCACCGGCTCCAGGCCGCGCAGGCTCGAAGGGCTTCCTTACGACGGACATACGGTCGTGACAAGCGACGAGGCGCTGTCCTGGGAAACCATGCCGCGCTCCATTCTGATTGTAGGCGGCGGCGTCATCGGCGTCGAATGGGCGTCGATGCTGAGCGACTTCGGCTGCAAGGTCACGTTGGTCGAGACGGCGGAGCGGCTGCTTCCGGGCGAGGACCGGGATATTTCGGCCGAACTGCACAAGTCGCTGCTAAAGCGCGGCGTCGCCGTCCACACGGGAGCGCGGCTCGATACGGATTCGGTCCGGCTTGCGGAAGACGGTGTGACGGCGGAGATCGAAACGTCCGCCGGCGGCAAAGCCGCGCTTTCGGCCGAGCGCATGCTCGTATCCGTCGGCCGCCAGGGCAACGTCGAAGGGATCGGGCTCGAAAACACCGACATCAAAACGGAGAGCGGCTTTATCGCCGTCGATCCGCAAACGCTGCAGACCGGCGAGCGCCATATTTACGCCATCGGCGACTGCATCGGCGGCGTGCAGCTGGCGCATGCGGCCATGCACGAGGCCGCCGTCGCGGTCGACCATCTGCTCGGCGCGCCCGTGCCGACGGTCCGGTCGGCGGACCGCGACATTCCCCGCTGCGTCTACTCGCGGCCGGAAGCGGCGGCCATCGGGTGGACCGAAGCCGCCGCCAAGGCAAGCGGCTTCGACGTCAAGACGGCGCGCGTTCCCATGCGCGTGCTGGGCAAAGCGCTCGTATTCGGCGAACCCGAAGGATTCGCCAAAGTCGTGGCCGATCGCGCGACGGGCGATCTGCTCGGCATCCATCTGGTCGGCGCGCACGCGACCGACCTGATCGCGGAAGCGTCGTTGGCGAAGCTGCTCGACGCGGTGCCGTGGGAAATCGGCCGCGCGATCCATCCGCATCCGACGCTGTCCGAAGCGCTGTCCGAAGTGATGGCGGCGCTGGAGGGAGCGGGCCACGTCTGACCGCTCGCGGAAACGGCCAACCTGCCGACGCAACTTTGTGCCGCAGGTTTGGACGTTTCTTTTTGCTTGGAAGGGGAGTATAATAGGTTTAGATTCAAGTATTAAGACCAGGTTATAAAACTAAGCCATTAGCCAGGAGGGACGAGCCATGACCCAGACAGGCGCCGTTCGGCAGCAATCCCGGCATGCCGCGCTCGGTCTTACGGACCGGCAAGTGATCGAGATGTACGAAACGATGATGCGGGCCCGCCGTTTTGACGAAAGATGCCTGCTCCTGCAGCGGGCGGGCAAGGTGAACTTTCATATTTCCGGAATCGGCCAGGAACCGTCCCAGGTGGCGATGGCGTTTGCAATGGATTTCGAGAAGGATTGGTTTCTTCCTTATTACAGGGATTACGCATTCGTGCTGACGGTCGGAATGACGTTGAAGGAGCTGTTTCTTTCCCTGTTCGCCAAAGCCGAAGACCCGAACAGCGCCGGCCGCCAGATGCCGGGGCATTTCGGCTGCAAGCGGCTGCGCATCGTGACCGGCTCGAGTCCCGTGACGACGCAGGTGCCGCATGCGGTCGGCTTCGCTTACGCGGCCAAGCTTCGCGGCGAAAGCTCCGTTGCGTACGTATCGTTCGGCGAAGGGTCCAGCAACCAGGGAGACTTCCACGAGGGGTGCAACTTTGCCGGCGTGCACAAGCTGCCCGTTATTTTCGTCTGTGAGAACAACGGCTACGCGATTTCCGTGCCGCTGTCCAAGCAGACGGCGGGGCGGATTTCCGACCGGGCGATCGGCTACGGCTTCCCCGGCGTGCGCGTGGACGGCAACGACCCGCTCGAAGTGTACCGCGTGATGAAGGAAGCGCATGAACGGGCGCTGAACGGCGAAGGCCCGACGCTGATCGAAGTGATGTCCTACCGTCTTTCGCCGCATTCCACCTCGGATAACGACTTGGCCTACCGGACCAAGGAGGAAGTGGAGGCGCACCGGAAAAAAGACGGCATCCCGGCATTCCGCAACTATTTGACGGAGGCCGGACTATGGAACGAAGAACGGGAGAACGAGCTGCAGGCCAGAATCCGCAAGGAGCTGGACGAAGCTCAGGCTTATGCGGAACGCGCGCCGTTCCAATCGGTGGAGGATGCGTTCCGTTACGTCTATGCGGAAGAGCCGTCCTCCGGGGAGGGACGTTGAGTATGCCGGTTATCGAATATATCGAAGCGATTCGCTCGGCGATGAAGGAAGAGATGGAGCGGGACAGCCGCGTGTTCGTGCTGGGCGAGGACGTCGGGCTTAAAGGCGGCGTGTTTACGACGACAAAAGGGCTGCAGGAGCAGTTCGGCGAACTTCGCGCGCTCGACACGCCGCTGTCCGAGTCCGCGATCGCGGGCGTCGCCATCGGTGCGGCGATGGCGGGCCTGCGGCCGATCGCCGAAATGCAGTATTCGGACTTCATGTTCCCGGCGACGAACCAGATCATCAGCGAAGCCGCCAAAATCCGGTACCGCTCCAACAACGACTGGGATTGCCCGGTCGTTATCCGCGCGCCGATCGGGGGCGGGGTGTTCGGGGGACTGTACCATTCGCAGTGCCCGGAATCGGTGTTTTTCGGGACGCCGGGGCTTAAGATCGTTGCGCCGGCGACCGCGTACGACGCCAAGGGCCTGCTGATATCGGCGATTCGCGATCCGGATCCGGTGCTGTTTTTTGAACACAAGAAATGCTACCGCCTGATCAGCGACGAGGTTCCGGAGGGCGAATACACCGTTCCGATCGGCAAATCCAGGGTCATGCGCGAAGGCGACGACATTACCGTGATCGGGTACAGCCTGCCGCTGCATTTCGCTATGGAAGCCGCGGCGGAACTGGCCCGGGAAGAAGGAGTGGAGGCGCACATTCTGGACTTGCGCACGCTGCAGCCGCTGGACCGGGAGGGCATTCTTGAGGCCGCTTCCCGCACGGGCAAGGTGCTGATCGTGCACGAGGACAACAAGACGGGCGGCATCGGCGCCGAAGTCGCCGCGATCATCGCCGAGGAGCTGCTGTACGATCTCGACGCCCCGATACGCCGTCTGTGCGGTCCCGACGTTCCGGCCATGCCGATCAACCCGCCGGGGGAAAAGCATTTTATGCTGAACAAAGAAAAACTGAAAACCGCCATGCTTGAGCTTGCCCGCTATTAATCCGTCATTTTCATGGGGCAAAGCGATCTCGGATTGGAACGGACGAAATAGGCAGGAAAGGAGTGAACGGCCAATTGGCGAAAAAAATCGTGGAAGTCGTCATGCCGCAGCTGGCCGAATCGCTGGTGTCGGCGACGATCGACCGTTGGCTGAAGGAACCGGGCGACAGGGTGGAATTGTACGAGCCTTTATGCGAAGTGCAGACGGATAAAGTGAATGCCGAATTGCCGTCCACCGTATCCGGCATTCTGGTCAAGAAGCTGGTCGGAGAGGGAGAAGAGGTGTCGGTCGGAACGGCAATCGGCCTCATCGAGACGGAGGCCGAAGGCCTCGCGGCGCCCGAAGCGCCGTACGCGCAAGAGGCCCCGGCTCCGTCGGCGGCTGCGGCAACGGCTGCGGCTTCGGCGTCATCCGCGCCATCCTCGCGTCCCGCCGCGGCAGCAGCCGGCGCGGCCGCGTTCGATCCTCAGGCGCCGATGCGTCACCGGTATTCGCCGGCGGTGCAGCGGCTCGCGGCCGAACACGGGATCGACTTGAATCTGGTCGCCGGAACCGGCATGGGCGGACGCATTACCCGCAAGGACGTATTGAACGCCGTAGAGAAGGGGGGCGCAGCCGCATCTTCGGCCTCTTTCGCTTCGCCGGCTTCGCATGCACCGGCTTCGGTTGCGTCGGCTTCGCCTACGTCGGGTTCGCCTGCGTCAGCTTCGTTCGCGTCGGGTTCCGCCGCCGCGCCGGCAGCGCAGCCGCTCTCGATGCCCGCGGCGGCTCAAGCGAATCCGTCCGCAGCGGACGCCGAACCTTCCGCGCGTTTGCCGAGGGTCGAAGTGGAGGGCAAATCTTCTCCGGGGCGCGAATACTATATCGACGTCACGCCGATCCGGAAGACGATCGCGAAAAACATGCGTCAAAGCGTCAGCGAAATTCCGCATGCGTGGACGATGGTCGAAGTGGACATCACCAATCTGGTCGAGCTGCGGAACAAGTGGAAGCACGAGTTTCAAAAAGAGGAAGGCATCAATCTGACCTACATGCCTTTCGTGGTGCATGCGGTCGTAGGCGCGCTCAAGGAATTCCCGATCATGAATTCGGTATGGGCCGACGACAAAATCATCGTCAAGCGCGACATCAACATTTCGCTGGCGGTCGGCACCGAGGATTCGGTCCTGACGCCGGTGATCCGCAACGCCGACCAGAAAAGCATCGTCGGCCTCGCCCACGAGATTCACGATTTGGCGAAGAGAACGCGCGAGAACAAGCTGAAGCTGTCCGACATGCAGGGCGGAACGTTCACGATCAACAATACGGGCACGTTCGGGTCGGTGCAGTCGGTTCCGATTATCAACTACCCGCAGGCCGCGATTTTGACATTCGAGGCGATCGTCAAGCGCCCGCTTGTCATCAACGATATGATCGGCATCCGCTCGATGGTCAACTTGTGCCTGTCGTTCGACCACCGCATTTTGGACGGCGTCATCTGCGGCAAGTTCCACCAAAGGGTCAAAGCCAATCTGGAAAGCTACAATGTGAATACGAAGCTGTATTGACGAAAGGGTTCAAGGACCGTTCCGCCCGCCTTTGCGCGTTGGCCGGGCGGTCCTTAGCCGTCGCTGCTTGAGATTCGACCTGCAAAATTCGGGAGGCGGTTATCATGAAGAAGACGTTGTCGGCTGTTTGCGTGCGGCGTGTCGATTACGGGGAAGCATGGGAGTTCCAGAAGCGCCTCGTCCGGGAGATCGATCGGCAGCAGCTCGCAGACACGCTGTTGCTGCTGGAGCATCCGCCGACCTACACGCTTGGCACGGACCGGCATCCGGAGCATTTGCTGCTCGGGCCGGAGGAACTGAAGCGCAGGGGAATCGCCGTGTACAACATCGACCGCGGAGGCGACATCACCTACCACGGTCCGGGACAGCTCGTCGGATATCCGCTGCTGTATCTGGATGCGGTCGGTCTCGACCTGCACGCCTATTTACGCAACCTGGAAGAAGCGATCATCGGGCTGCTTGCGGAGTTCGGCATCGAGGGCGGACGCAAGCCGGAATATACCGGCGTTTGGGTCGGAGATGTAAAAATCGCCGCCATCGGCGTCAAATTCAACCGGGCGCGGACCCGGAAAGGCTTTGTCACCAGCCACGGATTCGCCTTGAACGTCAAGCGCCAAGTGGAAACCGAAGGATTCCAGGGAATCGTGCCTTGCGGCATCAGCGAGTATGGCGTTACGTCACTGGAAGCCTTGACGGGCCGCGAGATGGACGTGTTTGACATCGCCGGACGTCTGCTGCCCCATTTTGCCCGGGTGTTCGGTTACGAAAACGTGGTTCAGCCGACCAGCGAACCGATGGACATCAGCACGGTTGAGGCGATCATGGCAAACAGCATCAAGTAAACGACAATTTTGAACAAGCGTTTGTTCATGGTCTCCATCCTTTGTTTATCGAAAATAGGTTTTTTTGGCATACGAAAGCCTTCGTTATCCTATATTTTAACGCATAAGGGGAGCGAAGGCGAGTTCGGGAGGAGAGACGATGGTTCAGCGGGAACGGCTCATCCGCGAGTTTATGGAATTGGTTCAAATCGACAGCGAGACCGGGTTCGAACAGGACATTAGCCGGGCGCTGCAGGCAAAGTTCTCCGCGCTTGGCTGCGAAGTGACCGAGGACGACGCCAAGGAGAAGACCGGGCACGGCGCGGGCAACCTGTTCGCCTGGCTGCCGGCCAGCCCCGGGAACGAAGCGGTGCCCGTGTTGCTGCTCACCTCGCATATGGATACGGTCGCGCCGGGGAAGGGAATCAAGCCCAGGCTAGACGACGACGGGTACATTCGCAGCGACGGTACGACAATTCTCGGCAGCGACGACAAGGCCGGGCTGGCCGCAATGCTCGAAGCGCTGCGCATCATCCGGGAGCGGGAACTGCCGCACGGCCCGATCCAGTTCGTCATCACGGTCGGCGAGGAATCCGGACTGGTCGGCGCAAGGGCGATGAGCGCGGACCGGCTGCGCGGCCGATACGGCTTCGCGCTCGATTCCAACGGCAGCATCGGCGACATCGCGGTGGCCGCGCCTTCGCAGGCGAAAATCGCGATCGCGATCAAAGGCAGATCCGCGCACGCCGGCGTCAATCCGGAGGACGGCATCAGCGCCATCCAGGTCGCGTCCAAAGCCGTCTCCCGCATGCCGCTCGGCAGAATCGACGCGGAGACGACCGCCAATATCGGCCGTTTTGCCGGCGGCGGTCCGACCAATATCGTGTGCGATTACGTCACGCTGGAAGCGGAAGCGCGGAGCCTCGTGACCGAAAAGCTTCACCGGCAGATCGCCGCGATGCGCGAGGCGGTGGAATCAGCGGCGCGCGAGTTCGGGGCGGAGGCGGAATTCACGAGCGAAATCGTGTATCCGTCGTTTAGGTTCGCGGAGGACGACGAAGTGGTGCAGATCGCCAAGTCGGCGATCTCCCGCATCGGGTCGACGCCGAGAACGTTCAAATCCGGCGGCGGCAGCGACGCCAACATTTTCAACGGCAAGGGCGTGCCGACCTTGAACCTCGCGGTAGGGTACGAGCGCATTCATACGACGGAGGAACGGATCAAGGCGGACAATCTTGTCAAGACGGCCGAGCTGGTTCTCGCCCTTGCCGAAGAGGTTCTGAGCCGTAACCGGATTTGAACTGGATGAGGGTTTTTAGGCAGGTTTGCGTAGGTTTAGCCAGGTTTCGCCGGGTTTCGCCCGTGTGGCGCGTTTGTACCACAATGACCCGGCGGTTCTGCGAGTTTGCGCAACTGCAGCCCCGTCCCGTGCGGCTATACGAGTTACCGGGTCTTCCAATTGCCACAAAAGCAACTGCATGCGCGAAAAAAGGGAATTGAGCTGTACAGTTGCTTTTTTTGCAACTACAGCCCCGTTTCGGCCGGCCCTCCGAGTTGCCGGACATTCTAATTGCCACAAAAGCAACTGCATGCGCGAAAAAGGGGGAAGGGGGCCAAGCAGTTGCTTTTTGCGCAACTAATTTCCCCAACAATCCTCGTAACCCCTGGAACGTATCCGGCACGCATAAACGTAATGGGCGATCCGGCATGCGAAAGGCGAGGACGAGTTTGCGGCCAGGCAAAGTCAAAAAGTACGCGTCGGTTGCCGACAGAGTCAGGCAGAAGCCGGAAAACGAATCGGACCGGATCTCGAGTTGGAGCCGTAAAGGACACGGACAAGGCACGAACGGGAACTAGAGGTGCAACCGAGAAACAACGGAGAGGAAACGGACGAATTCAGACAGGAGCCGGATCGGACCCCGGTCGGAACTGGATGGGACACGGACAGAACACGAACTAGACAGAACCGGGCAAAACGAAACGGAACCGAACAGGACGATCCTGCGCAACAGACGAGCCTGAGCGGACGGGATACCGGGAAAAAGGCGGATTGCGCCCGATACGGGGGAGTTAAGGTAAAATCTCGGACGAAAGAACGGATGCCGCTTGAGCGACCGCGCGCCACATGTTCCGGCGGCTTGCGAGGCGGCGGCAGAGAAGGGACAAGGGGCGGTCCTTCTTAATAGTGAACCTCCAATCTCACTTTTACGGTGATGGTTGGAGGTTCATTGTTCTTATATGGGGACAGGTTTTCCGGGTCAAACCGAATGCCCGGCGCTTGCGCCGCTCTCCGTCCGGGCGGTCAACTCCGACAAGGCGAACAGCAGCACGAGGAAAGAGGCGATGCCGAACGGCAGGTTGACGTAGAAGCACCAGCGCCAGCTTAAATCGTCGGCAATCAGCGTGCCGATCTGAGGCCCGGCGACGGACGACAGGCCGAAGACCGCGCCCATGACGCCGGACAGCTTGGCGGCATGCTTCGGATCGGCGAACAGGGTGAAAATAATCGAAAAGGCGATCGGCATGATCGAACCGGAGCCGATGCCATGAACGACCCGGAACGCGATATATCGAGTCAATATATGGTTTTTGGGCTGGCAAAAACGGTTTTTGCGGACGGGCGATAGGCGTTTTGTTGTTTTGAAGCGCAATAAGCCATAAAAAAACCGCCTCCCGCCCTTCGCGGCGGAAGGCGGTTTTGCGCCTTTTGGCTCGAAGGACGAAATGCGGTTTTGCGCTTTTCGGCTTAAAGTACAAAATGCGGTTTGCGCCTTTCGGCTCTGCCGCGCGGACATCAGGACCGGGAACGAATCTCCTGCCGCATGAACGTGACGTAGGAAGCGGCGAACACCAGCGCCGTTTCGGCGACGATCGCCGTCACCTGGGGCCAGATGAGCAGAAGGCTCTGCCCGAACGAGAGCGGCGCGTTGACGGCCAAGTACGCCTGATCCTGGGTGATAAACGGGTTCAGCGTTCTGACGTCGGGCAGCAGCAGCGTCGACGCCGCTTCCTGGAACAGGTACGCCGGCGACAGCCGCGACAGGAGCAGCAGGTTGTTTTGCTGGTCGATGTAGGCCTTCGAGTCCGTCAAATCGCCGGGCAGCGTCAAGTTGCCGATCAGGTTGACGATCATGCCGTAAAAGACCAGAAAGAAAATCCAGACCGCGATCCCGGACAGAGCGGACGTCGCCGACTGGCGGAAGCGGACCGAGAAGAAAATCGACAGGTTCAACCACATGCCGACGTAGATGGTCGTGATGACCAAGGCGACGAAGACGCGCCAGAATTCCTCTGGCGTCGGCGGGAAGCCGATCGTGAACAGTCCCATCCCCATCACCAGAAAGCCCAGCGAGAAGATGACGACGGCGATCAGCAGCAAGCCCGCGACAAACTTGGCGACGAGGAAATCGTCGCGGTAGATCGGCTGCGACATCAGGCGGCTGAGCGTCCCTTTGTTGCGTTCGGAGTTGACAGCATCGAAGCCGAGCGCGATTCCGATCAGCGGCGCCAGAAACGACAAGAACGTCAGGAAGTTGGGCAGCGAGCCGTCCGATTCGGTAAACATGCGGAGAAACAGGAACGTCTCGCCGATGGACGAGTTGTTCGAGTTGTTCGCGCTGTTCGTGCCGTTTTTGAGCGCGGTAACCGCCGCATAGATGGAGCCGATGCAGGCGAGCGTGACGATCGACAGCAAGATGATAAAACGCCAGCTTCGGATATGGTCGCCGAATTCCTTCTGGACCATGACCCAAAACGGCGAAAGCGTTCGGGAGCCGGACTGCGTTTCGGCTTTGGCCGGACTGCGGCCGTCCGATCGCGAACGGAGCAGGCCGGTCCAAGAGGTGCGAAGCTTCTCAATCCACGCGCTCACGGCTTTCCCCTCCTTCGAAATAGCGGTGGTAAATATCGTCGAGTCCGTAGCGAACCGGCCTCAGTCCGTACAGCGAGGCGCCGTGCCCGACAACGGTTGAGGCCAGTTGCGGCGTAACGTCCGAGCCGCTGATGACGCGCACGGTAACGTATTTGCCTCCCGCCGCGGACGCGTTTGCGGGCGCAGCGCCGCCGGTCAAGGCGTCGGATTCGGTCAGGCCGACCTCTATGACCGTATCGATCCGCTTCAGCGCTTCCTCCAATTCGGGGCTCCAGCCCGCCAGATCCATCTCGACTTTGTAGTTCGCCTTCGTCTCCAACTGGCGGGTCAGCTCGTCAAGATCGCCGACCGCGATGAGCTGGCCTCTGACGAAGATGCCGACCCGGTCGCAGATTTGTTGCACCTGATGCAGATGGTGCGAAGACAGCAGCACGGTCAGCCCTTCGTTGCGGCTCAAATCCCGGATCAGCACGAGCAGCTCCCGCACCCCTTCGGGGTCGATGCCGAGCGTCGGTTCGTCGAGGATAATGACTTCCGGCTTCTTGATCAGGACGTCGGCAAGGCCGAGCCGCTGCCGCATCCCGCGGGAATAGGCGCCAACCTTTTTGTGGGCGGCCGCCTCCAGTCCGACCCGCTTCAACAGCTCGAGCGCGCGCTCGCGCGCTTCCTTCTCCGGAATGAGGTTGAGCCGGGCCGTATAGATCAGGTTGTCAAGCCCGGAGCGGTCCTCGTAAAAGCCGACGTCGTCGGGCATATAACCGACGCGGCGCTTGACCTGCATCGGGTTGCGCGTGGCGTCGACGCCGCAGACGGTCGCCGTTCCCGAATCGGGCTCCGTCAGCCCGAGCATCATCAGGATCGTCGTCGTCTTGCCGGCGCCGTTCGGTCCGAGCAGACCGAAGATCTCTCCCGGGCGAATCGAGAGATCAAGCTTGTTTACGGCCGTAAAATCGCCGTATTTTTTCGTGAGCTGCGCCAGTTCGATGACGGGTTCCACCACCGGTTATCTCCTCCCGTATTTGCGGAACAGGGCGTAAATGCCCGCGAATACCGCAATGATAATGACGACGCCAACCCAGCCCCACAGGACGGACGTCTTGACCGTGACGCGAATGGCGGCTTCGGCCGTTTTCTCCGTGGACTGGGCGGTCATGCCGACCACGTAGTCGCCGGTAATCGAGCTTTTGGCGGATTTGATCGTGGCGGTAACCGGAACGGATTGGCCCGCCTTCAGCGAAGCGATGGTCTTCGGCTCGAACGTCACTTCCCAATCGGTCGGCGTCGTCGCCGTCAGGCTGACGTTGCTGAGGTCGGACGTGCCGGTGTTCTTCACGACCAGTTCCAGGTTGCGCGTGCCGCCGGCCGTAAGGCTCGTGCTGAGGCGCTCGTCGGAAGTCGTCAGTTGCAAGTCGTACGTGCCGGTAATGACCGCTTCCAGCGTCGCTTCGGCCGTCGTGCTGTTGTTCGTGGCGCGTACCGGGATTTTGTAGGTATCGGCTTTCGCGCTTTGCGCAGGCGTGATTTCAAGGGTGATGGATGTCGACGAGTTGGCGTCGACTTCGACGGCCGTCACGCTGTTGCCGCCGACCTTGAACGTCGCGGACCAGCCGGCGGGCGTTTCCGCCGAGAGCGCGTAGTTTTGCTTGTTTGCCGTCCGGTTGTTCAGCGTCAGGCTGTAGGTGAACGTCGAATCGGTATGGCCTTGCATGTTCACCTGATCGGTCGTCAGCTCGGATTTGTACGTGCCCTGCTCCGTTACGTTGATTTTCAAGCTGACCGAACCGAACGTTCCGGCGTTTACTTTGAAGAGATAGTCGCCTTTGTTCACTTCGTACGGGACGGTGATGGACAGGTTGACCGACTGCTCGTCCTGCGGCTTCACCGCGATTTGGCGAATCGGATGGCCGCCAGCGGTCAGCTCCGCCGTCCAGTCCGTGCCGCCCTTGTCGACCGAAAGGTCCGCGATTTGGATCGAATCGGTACCGTTCAGCAAATCGATGTCGTAGCTGATCGTTTCCCCCGGCGCGGCGGACAGGCTCGTATAAGGCGTGTAAATCTTGACCCCGCTTACGGCGAAGGCGGGCGCGGAGAAAGCGAGCAGGCTGATGCACAGCAGCACGGCGATCCCCGCCATCCGTTTGGTTCCGGTTTTGAACAAGTTGATCATGGCATTCGACCCCTCCCGAGGCTGTAATATTTTTTCATTGGGTATACGCGCCGGAACGGCGATCGGATTTAAGTCGGCCCTTGGCCGGCAGATAAAAATTTGATTAAAAACAGCTTAAAGGGAGGTAAAAATAGATCGGGCGACATTTTCAAAAAAAATCGTTTCTGCTATGAATGAAGTAGCGAACAGAAATAACGGGGGAGCGAAATGGAAACGATCGGGAATGCATCGGCTTCCGGGCTGGCGCAGTGCCTGCGGGAGATGAGCGAAGGCTCGCTGGAGGCGTTTGACCGTTTTTACGCTTCGGCCGTGCCTCTGATCCTGCCGATCGCGCTGAAGCTGCTCGGGGACCGGATGGAAGCGGAAGACGTGTGCCACGACGTGCTGCTTGCGGTCATCTCGCATCCGGACAAGTACGATCCGGCCCGGGGTTCGGTCGAGGCGTGGCTCGGCGTGCAGACCAAAAGCCGCAGCCTGGACCGGCTGCGCCGCAAAAAGAAGGTTCTGCTGCAGGAGCGGGTCGGCATGGAGGAAAAAAGCGAAAGCGCGCGCAACCGTTCGCCCGAAGAGACGGTGCTGTCCAAGCTGGAAGGAGAAGCGCTGCGCAGAGCGCTGCAGGACTTGCCCGGCATGCAGCGGAGAACGCTGGCCGAGGCGTATTTCGCCTCGCGCAGCCAGAGCGAACTGGCCGAGGCGTGGCAGGTGCCGCTCGGCACGGTCAAGTCGCGGATGCGCTACGGGCTCAACCATCTGAAACGGTCGCTGATCAAAATGGGCTGGGCGGAAACGGAGGGGAGGGCTTGCGATGGACAACCGGAAATGCGGAGTGCCGGAGGAAAGCTGGATTGATTATCATCTCGGGCGGCTGGCGCCGGCGCATAAGGCGGCGCTGGAGAGCCATCGCGAGACTTGTCCGGATTGCGCCGCCTGCTGCGAGGAATGGAGCCGGCTGCTCAGCCGGACGCCCGGACCCGAGCCGTCGCTGCGTCCGTGGCAAAGGCGCCTCTTGCGGACGGCCGTGCGGTGGCGCGGCCTAAAGGCGAAGCTGAAGCCCGGCTTCCGGCTGAAGCGGCCCGTCGGCGTGACGGCGATGCTGGGCGCCGCGATCCTGACCTGTGCGGTCTTGCTGCTGCATTTGCCGAAACAGGACCCAAAACTGCTCCACTCCCAGCGCTATGCACAGCAGCATGTGCCAAGCGGCGAAGCGGTGATGAACCGGCCGGATACGGTGATGTACAGATCGGGAACGGGAATCGGGGCGGCGCATGCGCCCTTGACGGGAGGAACGACGCAGACGGTATGGATTAACGTGCGGACCCGGGAGGTGTTCCTGCTGCTGGACGGCATGTTGCCGTCGGATAAGCTGGACGTGCAGGCCTGGGCCCTGATTCAGGGGCGGAAAGCGAATTTGGGCGTGCTGGAATTCAACGAGAACCACGCGCATCTGTACAGCAGGGGCGTTCGGCCCGAGCTGTGGGAGGCGATCGCGCTCACGATAGAGCCCAAGGGCGGAAGCGAATCCCCTACGGCGCCGGATGCGGCGGTGGTCGCTTATTTGCCGATGCCGTAACCTTTTGCCGCCTCACGGTTGCGGGCGGGAGAAGCGGATGCCGACAGCCAGTCGGCGAGCCGGGTTTCCCGGCCGCTTTGCCGCTTGGCCTGGCGGAGGGCATGCCGCACCTCCCACGCTTTGCCTACCCAATGAACGCGGTCCTGCGCCGTGTAACGCTTCAGCATAGCCATTCCTCCTGTACTTTGCCCGAACGGGAATAGGGGGCCAAAGGCAAATCGGCTTGCATTCCGTCGGACATGCCTTTATGTTGAAACTATGACGTTTTGCGCATTTTCATGACAGGAGGATATGGACAAATGGATCGAACGGATGCGAAGGGACATCCTTTTTATGAGGAAACGATAGAAACAAAGCCGATCTTCGAAGGACGAATGATCTCGCTGCAGGTGGATACGGTGCGGCTGCCGAACGGCGAAACCGCGACAAGGGAAATCGTCCGCCATCCGGGAGCGGTTGCCGTGTTCGCCTTGCTGGAGGGCAAGATGCTCGTCGTGGAGCAGTTCCGCAAGCCGCTTGAGCGGGTCGAGGTGGAAATTCCCGCCGGCAAGCTGGAACCGGGCGAGGATCCGGAGCAGGCCGCGCTGCGCGAGCTGGAGGAGGAGACCGGCTACCGGGCGAAGTCCATCCGGCATCTGCAGTCGTTTGCGACCGCGCCGGGCTTTACGGAAGAGGTCATCCATTTGTACTACACGGACGAGCTTACGCCCGGTAAAGTTCATCTGGATGCGGAAGAGTTTCTGACCTGCGAAGCGATTACGCTGAAGCAGGCCGAAGCCTACATCCGCGAAGGCCGGATTTACGACGCCAAAACGCTGCTTGCCGTGCAGATGTGGCGCCTCAAGTCGCTGACGGGAGCGTTCTGAAGTGGCGGGATTAAGACGCGTCTTTGCCGATCTGCACGTGCACATCGGCAGCAGCGAGTCCGGCGACGCCGTCAAAATCAGCGCCAGCCGGAACCTGACGTTCCGCTCGATCGCGCAGGAAGCGTCGGAGCGCAAGGGAATCGAGCTGGTGGGCGTGATCGACTGCCATTCTCCGCCGGTGCAGGAGGATATCGCCCGCTGTCTCGACAGCGGTGAAATGGAGGAGCTTGAAGGCGGAGGCATCCGCTACCGCCGGACGGTCATTCTGCTCGGCTGCGAGCTCGAGATTCGGGAGCCCGGGGGCGGTCCGTTTCACCTGCTGGCGTTTTTGCCGTCTTTCCGGGCGATGAAGGAATGGACCGAATGGCTGCGTCCGCGCACGGCCAACGTCAGGCTCAGCTCCCAGCGCGTTCGCGCGAGCGCGCGGGAAGTGCAGGCCGAGCTGATCGCGCGGGGCGGGAAGCTGGTTCCGGCGCATGTGTTTACGCCGCACCGGGGGCTTCTCGGCTGCGCGGCCGACCGGCTCGGCGCAAGGCTTGATCCCGCCGGCATCGCCGCCGTCGAGCTGGGCCTGAGCGCCGACAGCGACATGGCGGGCAGGCTGTCCGAGCTGGACCGCTATGCCTTCCTGACCAATTCCGACGCCCATTCCCCCCGGATGATCGGCCGGGAATGCAACGAGCTGATGCTCAAGGAGCCTTCGTTCGCCGAATGGGCCATGGCGCTTTCCGGCGAGGGAGGGCGCCGCATTGCGGCCAATATCGGCCTGCATCCGCTGCTCGGCAAGTACCACGGTACGCAGTGCGCCTCCTGCCGAAGGCCGCTGCGGAAGGAGGAGGAGTCCGCCGACGCCTGCCCCGGCTGCGGAAGCAAACGGCTGATCCGGGGCGTAGCCGGCCGCATCGACCGGCTCGCCGACAGGGAAGCGGCGGTCCATCCGCCGCACCGCCCTCCGTACCGCCGCCAGGTTCCGCTCTCCTTCTTTCCGGGGCTCGGTCCCCGCATGTTGGACAAGCTGCTGGACGCTTTCGGCACCGAGATGAACATTTTGCATCTGGTCCCCGAGCATCGTCTTGCCGCCGTTGCGGGCGAAGCGATCGCCTCGCGCATCGTGCGGGCCCGAAGCGGAGACATCGACCTTGCCCCGGGCGCCGGAGGAACCTACGGCAAAGTCCGCGACGCATAAACCTTCCTTGTCCGACATACACATTAACACCAGCAAGGGTCGTCCAGGATGGGGAGGGAGCTTGGGTGAGCGTTCGTCCGTGGAGCCTGTCGGCGCGCGACAACCTGAACTTGTATGTGTTTATCGGCGTGCTGATGCTGACCGGCGCCGTATTCGGCGCGCTGCTCGTCAACGCGCTGACGTTCGAGCAGCAGCAGGGACTGGCGGACGAGCTGAACGCGTATTTGGCGAAAGTGGGAGATCCTTTGTCCTTGCAGGCCGGCGCGGCTTTTTGGGACCGGTTCGGCCTTTATTTCAAATGGCTCGGCTTGATCTGGCTGCTCGGGCTTTCCGTCATCGGGCTGCCGCTTGTGCTTGCGCTCGACTTTATGAAGGGCATGCTGATCGGCTTCACGGTCGGGTCGATCGTCCGGCAGCTGGAATGGAAGGGCGTCGCGGTCTCGCTTGCCGCCATAGCGCCGCAAAACGCGATCGTCGTCCCCGCGCTCATGATCGCCAGCGTTTCGGCTTCGCGCTTCGCCTACTACATCGTTCGCGAACGGCTGTTCCGGAAAAAAGGCAAGCTGCTTCCTCCGTTTCTGCAGCATACGGCCGTCGCGCTGATCATGCTGCTGCTGCTCGGCTGCGCGGCGCTGTACGAAGCGTACCTGTCCCCGATGCTGCTCGAACGCCTGACGGCAATCGTTCCGTCCGGAGCGGAAAGCGTTCCGCGTTAGCGCGAAAGATGCGGAAGGCGGGCGATTCGTGCGGAATCCGCGCGAGGAAAGTTTGACTTCGCCAAGGGCCTCCCCCTATAATGGTAGCAAGTGCGCCGTTCGGCTGTAGGGGGAGAGACGATGGAAGCCCGAATTGAGAAAGTGAAACAACAACTGCAAGCGCAGGGCTACAAATTGACTCCGCAGCGGGAAGCGACTGTCCGGGTGCTCCTAGAGAACGAAGAAGACCATCTCAGCGCGGAAGACGTTTTTATGCTTGTAAAGGAAATTGCGCCCGAGATCGGCCTTGCCACGGTATATCGCACGCTGGAACTGTTGAGCGAAATGCATATCGTGGAAAAGCTGAATTTTGGCGACGGGGTTGCCCGTTACGATTTGCGCGCGGAGACGAACAAGCACCATCATCACCACTTGATTTGCGTGCAGTGCGGTTCCATGTCGGAGATTATGGACGACTGGCTGACCCCCCTGGAGGAACGGCTGGAGAAGGAGTACGGTTTTACGGTTCTCGACCACCGTCTCGATTTTCAGGGCGTCTGCGCCAAGTGCAACGAAAAGCTGAAAGAACAGGAGGCTGGCGGCAACTCGGAGGACAAGGTTTCTTCCGAGGTGTGAGCGGCCGGGGGATGCGGCAAAAGCGCCGAAAGCGCATGCGGCATCCCTTTTAAATTTTACAGCAGCTTTCGGATGTCGCGCTCGATCCGCTCGGGCTTGACGATCGGGGAGTACCGCTTGACGATCCGGCCTTGCCGGTCGACGAGAAACTTCGTGAAATTCCATTTGATCGGCTTGGACCCGAGGAAACCCGGGGCCTGTTCCTTCAAATACCGGTAAAGCGGATGGGCGTCCGGGCCGTTGACGTCGATTTTCGCGAACAAAGGAAACGTCACGCCGTGGTTGATTTGGCACGTTTCCAAAATCTGCGCATTGTTCCCGGGCTCCTGGTTTTTGAACTGGTTGCACGGAAAGCCCAGCACGGCAAGCCCTTTGTCCGCATACTGCTCGTGAAGCTTCTGCAGGCCTTGAAATTGCGGCGCGAATCCGCATTGCGTGGCGGTGTTGACGATCAGAAGCACTTGGCCTTCGTATTTCGCCAGCTTTTCCGGTTCGCCGCGAATCGTCCGGACTTCGAAGTCGTAAATCGACATGGTTTCCCTCCCCTAAAGAATATGATACAATAAAATTGTATAAAATTAAATTGGAAAGTCAAGAGCCGCCGGCGGGGACCGCCGAGGCTCCGCCATGCGGCTTTGCCATGCGTTCGGGAGGCAGAAATGAAACAGGATGAGCTTCTGAAGCTGGACAACCAGCTTTGTTTTGCGGTTTACGCGTGCACGAGGGAAATCACGAAGCTGTATACCCCTTTGCTGAAAGAACTGGGCCTCACGTATACCCAATACGTAACGCTGTTGGCTTTGTGGGAAAAGGACCGGGTCAGCGTAAAGGAGCTCGGTCAGCGCCTGTACCTGGATTCGGGGACGCTCACCCCGCTGCTCAAAAAGCTGGAATCCCAAGGCTTGGTCGCGAGAACGCGCGACAGCCGGGATGAGCGCAACGTGCTCATCTCCTTGACGGATGAAGGCAGGAAGCTGAAAGAGAAGGCCTGCGGCATTCCCATGGCGATCGTCCGCCAATTGGGCCTTTCGGCGGAGGAGGCGGAGAAGCTTCGGGATGATTTGGCGGATTTGTTGAACAAAATCCAGCTTCGCCATCAGCCGACCTGAAGCCCGCTGCCGCAAACCGGCCCGGATCCGGCCGGCGGGCCAAGCGGCTGCACGAGAGCGGGTTCGGGCCTTTGAACAGGCGCCTCCATGACGCTTTTAGGCGTCGGAGGCGTTTTTGCTGCGCGCCGGCTTGGCGAAACGACGGCCCGGCTGCTCCGATATCGCCGAAGTCTTCCGCTTGAAGCGCGTTGAGCGCGGACGCTTGGTCTAGTCTTTCTCCCGCTTACATACGGTTGTACTAAAGCAAACCGGAGGGGAGGCGGACAGGTTGAAGGGAATTTCAAGCAGATGGGCGGAACGTCTGCAATTTACGCTCCTTTTTCTCGTCTTGACCGTGCTTATGCATCATTTGTTCGGTTGGATTCACACTTGGCTTTCGCCGGTCGATCCGTACAAAATTCCCGAAGGCGGGGCGGCCAAAGTTTTCCGGGCGGGAGGCGAAGAGGCCGGAACGTCGCCGGCGGATCGCCTCAAGCTGTTTTTTTGGCTGGGGGAATAGAGGGGGAAGGATTCCGCCTTCGGATGTGGAATAAAACACATTGCCGTCATGAACAACGGAAAGGATAACGGGGGATGCAAAACGAAATCGAAGCCTTTATCGGGGATTTGCAGGGAAGGGGATTGGCGGCCAATACGCTCGACGGGTACGGGAGGGATTTGCGCGATCTCGCCGGCGCGCTCAAGGCGCAAGGGATCGCCGACATTCGGGAGGTTCGTCCTTACCACTTGGCGGGCTATTTGCAAAAGCTTCGCGGACAAGCCCGCTCCAATGCGACGCTCTCGAGAAGAGTCGTGTCGATCCGGGCTTTTTTCCATTATCTGCAGTTGACAAAACGAATCGGGGAAAATCCCGCCCTGTCGCTGGAAGCGCCGAAGACGGAGCGGAAAGCGCCGCAGGTGCTCCCGGTGCATGAGGTGGAGAAGCTTCTCGAAGCGCCCCGGACGGACCATCCGGGCGGCATTCGCGACCGGGCGATGCTCGAGCTGCTGTATGCGTGCGGGTTGAGGGTGTCCGAACTGCTTGCGCTGAACGTGGAACATATCCGTCTTGACCTCGGATTTATCGTATGCGTCGGTCCGGGAGGCCGGGAGCGCATGGTGCCGATCGGTCCTGTCTGCGCGGAGTGGATGGCCAAATACTTGACGGAGGCGCGCCCGCAGCTGGTGCGGGAAGGCTCCGCCGAAACGGCTTTGTTCCTGAACCGTCTCGGCGGCCGAATGACGCGGCAGGGCTGCTGGAAGCTGATCAAGAAGATGGCGCGGGAAGCCGGCATTCAATCGGAGTTTACTCCGCATACGCTTCGGCATTCGTTTGCCGCGCATCTGCTTGCGGGCGGTGCGGATTTGCGCGCGGTGCAGGAGATGATGGGGCATGCCGATCCGGCCACTACGCAGCTTTATCAGCCGGCGGCCCGAATCCGGATCAAGGAAGAATACGAGCGTGCCCATCCTAGGGGCGCCGGATCTAAACAAGGGGGTAGAAACAGATGACGTTTCGACGCGTTGCCGTCATCGTGCTGGACAGCGTCGGCATCGGGGCGCTGCCCGACGCGGGCGCCTACGGGGATGCCGGAGCCAATACGCTCGGGCATATCGCGGAGCGGGTGCGCGACCTGCAGCTTCCGAATCTTCGCCGGCTGGGCCTGGCGAACATCGCCCCGATCGCCGATTGGGAGCCGGAGGCGCAGCCGGCCGCCTGCTACGGCAAAATGGCCGAAATCTCGGCCGGCAAAGATACGATGACCGGACACTGGGAACTGATGGGGCTGAAAATCGAGACGCCGTTCCGGACGTTTCCGAACGGATTTCCGGACGCGCTGATCGCGAAGTTCGAAGCCGAAACGGGCCGTTCGGTCATCGGCAACAAGGCGGCTTCGGGCACGGAAATTCTGGAAGAGCTCGGGGAGGAGCAGATGCGCAGCGGCTCCTGGATCGTCTATACGTCCGCGGACAGCGTGTTCCAGATCGCCGCGCACGAGGACGTCATCCCGCTGGACGAGCTGTACAGCGCCTGCCGCACGGCGCGCAGGCTGACGATGCACGAGCCCTACACGGTCGGCCGGGTCATCGCCAGGCCGTTCGTGGGCAAGCGGGGCGCGTTCGTCCGGACGCCGAACCGGCACGACTACGCGATCAAGCCGCCGCAGCCGACGGTTCTGAACGCGCTCCAAAAGGGCGGCTACGACGTGATTGCGGTCGGCAAAATCAACGATATTTTCAGCGGAGAAGGCATTACGCGGGCCATTCCGACCAAAAGCAACGCGCACGGCATCGACGTCACGGTCCAAGAGCTGGCCAAGGATTTTCGCGGGCTGCTGTTTACGAATCTGGTCGACTTCGATTCGCTTTACGGACATCGCCGCGACCCGGTCGGCTACGCCCGCGCGCTGGAGGAGTTCGACCGCGCCGTGCCGGCGCTGCTCGAGCGGCTGGGCGACGACGATTTGCTCGTCATTACCGCCGACCACGGCAACGATCCCGTACATACGGGCACGGACCATACGCGGGAATACGTGCCGCTTCTGGCCTTCAGTCCGGCCGTCCGTTCGCCCCGCAGCCTGGGCGTCCGCCGCACGTACGCGGATCTGGCCGCCACGATCGCGGCCAATTTTAGCGTCACGGCTCCCGCATACGGCGACAGCTTTTTGAACGATATTCGATAAATAAGGGAGAGAGCCATAGGATGAGGTATTCCACGAAAAGCGTCGTCGACGAATCGGCGGCCTACATCGCGAAGCTCACCCCGCTCAAGCCTGAAATCGGCCTTATTCTCGGCTCGGGGCTCGGCGTGATCGGCGATGATATGGAGGACGCGGTTACGATTCCATACGGCGATATCCCGCATTTTCCGGTGTCGACCGTGGAAGGGCATGCGGGAGAGCTGGTGATCGGCAAGCTGCAGGGGCGCGCCGTGGCCTTGATGCGGGGGCGGTTCCATATGTACGAAGGCTACGAGCCGGAGCGCACCGCGCTGCCGGTCCGCGTGATGAAGGAGCTGGGCGTCCGGACGCTGCTTGTGACCAACGCGGCGGGCGGCGTCAATTTGTCGTACAAGCCGGGCGATCTGATGATCATCTCCGATCATCTCAATTTGACGGGGCGGAATCCGCTGGTCGGGCCGAACGACAACGCGCTCGGGGTGCGGTTTCCGGACATGTCCGACGCCTACGCCCGCAGGCTCCGGGAGATCGCCAAGGAGACGGCTGCGGAGCTGAACATTCCGGTGCAGGAAGGCGTGTATGCCGGGCTGCTCGGCCCCAACTACGAGACGCCGGCGGAAATCCGCATGCTCCGGGTGCTCGGCGCCGACGCGGTCGGCATGTCGACGGTATCCGAGGTCATCGTGGCCAAACATGCCGGATTGGACGTGCTCGGCATCTCCTGCATTAGCAACATGGCGGCGGGCATTCTCGATCAGCCGCTGTCGCACGAAGAAGTGATGGAGACGACGGAGCGGGTCAAGTCCCGGTTCATCCAGCTTGTCATGGCGCTGCTGCCGAAGCTGTGACGCGGACGCCGTTTCGATGCCGGACGCAGGGTCCGGCGATTCGTTCACGTTTAACCGACGGGTTTTACACGCTGCCGAAGGAGGCGAAAGCGCATGCGCATGGTGGATGTCATTCGGAAAAAAAGATCGGGCGCCGAGCTGTCGCGCGAGGAAATCCGGTTTGTGGTCGAAGGGGTCGTGTCGGGCGCCATTCCGGATTACCAGACGTCGGCTTGGCTGATGGCGGTTTGCTTCGCCGGGATGAGCGACCGCGAGACGGCCGAGCTGACGCTCGCCATGGCCGATTCGGGGGACCGGGTCGATCTGTCGGCCATCCGCGGCGTCAAGGTGGACAAGCATAGCACCGGCGGCGTCGGAGACAAAGCGACCTTAATTTTGGGTCCCATGGTCGCCGCCTGCGGCGTGCCGGTCGCGAAGATGAGCGGGCGCGGACTCGGCCATACCGGCGGCACGATCGACAAGCTGGAAGCGATCCCCGGCTTTCGCACCGAGCTCGACCGCGAGCGGTTCTTCGCGCAGGTGAATGAAATCGGCGTTTCCGTCATCGGCCAGAGCGGCAACATCGCGCCGGCGGACAAGAAGCTGTACGCCCTGCGGGACGTCACCGGAACGGTCGAGTCGATTCCGCTGATCGCCAGTTCCGTCATGAGCAAAAAAATCGCGGCCGGAGCCGATGCGATATTGCTCGACGTCAAGTTCGGCAGCGGCGCCTTCATGAAGACGCCGGAAGACGCCAGAGCGCTGGCGCGGGCGATGGTCGCCATCGGCCGGGAGGTCGGCCGGCGAACGGTGGCGGCGATTACCGATATGGATCAGCCGCTCGGCCGCGCCGTCGGCAACGCGCTGGAGGTGCGGGAGGCGATCGGCGTGCTGCGCGGCGAAGGACCGGACGATCTGCGCGAGCTGTGCCTCGAACTGGGCGGACATATGCTGGTGCTGGGCGGCCAAGCGGAAGACGCGGCCGGCGCCCGCCGGCGGCTCGAGGCGGCTCTCGCTTCGGGCGCGGCGCTTGAGAAGTTCACCGCTCTCGTCAAGGCGCAGGGCGGCGACCCGGCGGTGGCGGAGCGGCCGGAGTCGCTGCTGCCGCAGGCCAAGCTGCGCCTTCCCGTTGCCGCCGCGGCCGACGGGTACGTGCACGGCATCGACGCGGAAAGCGTCGGCCTGGCTGCGATGCGTCTCGGCGCGGGCCGTGCGGCCAAGGACGATGCGATCGACTACGCGGTCGGCGTCGAGCTCGTCCGCAAGCGGGGCGAGCGCGTGCGGGCCGGGGATACGCTGGCGTATCTGCATGCGCAGGAAGACGGCGCAACCGCCGGCGAAGCGGCGCGGCTGCTGGCCGCGGCTTACCGGATCGGCGGGGAAGCGCCGGAGAAGCGGCCGCTGATCTACGAGATCATTTCGTAATCGTCGGCGGCAGGTTCGCGTACTCGGCAAAGGCCGGCGGTTAGCCTTTCGGATCGCGGACCGGCGCATGACGGGCAATCGGCCTAAAGCGCGGAAATTCGCCTCGAAATCTTTCGACCGTATGGAAATTCAGGAAAAAATGTAGTACGATAACGTTAACAAGTTTATATCCGGTTGGAGAATCCTTGGAGAAACCGCGGCGCCGTTCCCCGTCCTTTCGGGCGGGGCTGTTTAACCGCGGTTTCTTTTTATTTGGATTGGGGGGGCGATTGTATTGGACTTCGGTGCGCAGCGCATACTGCCCGCCGTCCGCAAGCTGAAGGATCTGGAGTCGCTGCTTCAGACTCAAGTCTCTTATATCGTGCTGCTCGGAGGCCACCTGGGGCAAATGGCGCCGATCGTCAATCTGGCCCGTAGCCACGGCAAGCGGGTGCTGCTGCACGCAGACCTGATCGACGGACTTAAAAACGACGAATACGCGGCGGAGTTTTTGTGCCAGCAAGTCCGGCCGGCGGGCCTGATCTCGACGCGGGCTTCGACCATCCGGAAAGCGAAGCAGAACAAGCTGATCGCGATCCAGCGGCTGTTCTTGATCGATTCGAGCGCGCTCGAGCAAAGCTACGCGCTGATCGAGAAGACGCAGCCGGACTATCTGGAGGTGCTTCCGGGGATTATGCCGCAGCTCATCGCCGAAGTGAAAGCGAATTCAGGATTGCCGGTCATCGCCGGAGGCCTGATCCGCACCCGGCAGGATGCCGAGCGGGCGCTGGAAGCGGGAGCGGCGGCCGTGACCACGTCGCGGCGGGAGCTTTGGCAGCTTCCCTGACGACAGCCGAATGAATTCAGTTATGGTTGGCTGAAAGCCTTTTATCCGGCGCGGCCGAACAAAAAACGCAAACATGGGCAGAGGTGAAACGATGGACGCTTATATTCTTACATTGGATCAAGGGACGACAAGCACGCGGGCGATGCTGATCGACCGGCGGGGCGCGGTCGTGAACGTCGCGCAGCAGCCGCTGGAGCTTCATTATCCTCATCCCGGCTGGGTGGAGGCCGACGCGGAACGGATCTTCGATTCGGCCGTCGCCGTCGTCCGCGAGGTGCTGGGCAAAACCGGGATCGGACCCGGGCAAATCGCCGCCGTCGGCATCACCAATCAGCGGGAGACGACGGTTGTATGGGATAAGCAAACCGGCGTTCCGGTCCGCAACGCGATCGTGTGGCAGTCGCGGCAGACGGCGGAGATGTGCGAAGCGCTGCGCAAGGAGGGGTACGAGGAGACGATCCGTGCCAAGACGGGGCTTGTCCTCGATCCGTATTTTTCCGGGACGAAAATCGCCTGGCTGCTGGATCAGATTCCGGACGGCAGAGAGCGGGCCGCCCGCGGCGAATTGCTGTTCGGCACAATCGACACGTGGCTGATCTGGAAGCTGACGCGGGGCGCCGTGCATGCCACGGACGCGTCCAACGCTTCAAGGACGCTGCTGTTCAACATTCGCGAGCGCAGATGGGACGAGGAGCTGCTGTCCATTCTTGGCGTGCCGGAGGCGATGTTGCCCGAAGTGCGGCCGTCCTCCGGCAGCTTCGGCGAAATCGCCAAGGAGTGGTTCGGCGCCGCGATTCCGATTTCGGGAGTGGCCGGAGACCAGCAGGCGGCGCTGTTCGGGCAATGCTGCTTTGAGCGGGGCAGCGTCAAGAACACGTACGGCACGGGCTGCTTCATGCTGATGAATACGGGGGACGTTCCCATCGCCTCCAGCCACGGCCTGTTGACGACGATCGCCTGGGAAATGGACGGAAAGGCCGAGTACGCGCTGGAGGGCAGCGTTTTCATCGCGGGTGCGGCTTTGCAATGGCTGCGCGACGGACTCAAGATGATCGAATCCGCTCCGGAAGCGGAAATGTACGCCCGGCAGGTAAGCGGGACCGACGGCGTTGTCGTCGTCCCGGCGTTTGTCGGGCTGGGGACGCCGTACTGGGACAGCGAGGCCCGCGGCGCCGTATTCGGCCTGACCCGGGGAACGGAGCGGGCGCATTTCGTCCGGGCCGTATTGGAATCGCTGGCCTATCAGACCAAAGACGTGCTGGAAGCCATGGTGCGGGATTCCGGCTTTCCGCTGGCATCGCTGTGCGCCGACGGAGGGGCTTCGGCGAGCGACTGGCTGATGCAGTTCCAGAGCGATCTGGCGGCGGTGCCGATCGAGCGTCCCGCCGAGAGGGAGACGACGGCGATGGGCGCCGCGTACTTGGCGGGCCTGGCCGCGGGATTCTGGAGCGGCAAGGATGAAATCAAGCGCTTGCGCGCGGTCGACCGGAAGTTCGTTCCGTCGATGCCCGCGGAAGAACGGGACCGGCTGTACCGCAACTGGCAGTTGGCCGTTCAGGCGACCATGGCATTCAAACCGCAATTGTAATATAATAATAGCGAACAAGTTCATATCCGGTTGGAGATCTTTTTGGAGAAACCGCGGTGTTCGTTCCCTGCCCGAATTCGGTGCCGGGAGGGTTTGCTGCGGTTTCTTTTTTATTTCGAAAGGAGTCGAACAAAGATGAAATACCCGTTTTCCGTTACCCGTCGCAGCAGCATTCTGTCCGAAATGCAGGAGCAGACGGTCGATCTGCTCATTATCGGCGGAGGCATTACCGGCGCCGGGATCGCCCTGGATGCCGCCTCAAGGGGCATGCGCGCGGCGCTGGTGGAAATGCAGGACTTCGCGGCGGGAACGTCGAGCCGCTCGACCAAACTGGTGCACGGAGGCCTTCGCTACTTGAAGCAGCTGGAGATCGGCGTCGTCGCCGAAGTGGGAAAAGAGCGCGCCATCGTCTACGAGAACGGCCCGCACGTCACGACGCCGGAGTGGATGCTGCTTCCGCTGTATGCCGGCGGCACGTTCGGGAAATTTTCCACGTCGCTCGGCTTGCGCCTGTACGATTATTTGGCCGGCGTCAAAAAAGAGGAACGCCGCCATATGCTCGGGCCGAACGAGACGCTCGCCAAGGAGCCGCTGCTGAAGCGCGACGGCTTGAAGGGCAGCGGCTATTACGTCGAATACCGGACGGACGATGCGCGGCTTACGATCGAGGTAATGAAAAAGGCGGCCGAGCTGGGCGCTCTTGCCGTCAACTACGCGCGGGCCGAATCGTTTATCTACGAAGCGGGTAAGCTCCGGGGCGCGATCGTTCGCGATCTGCTCGGCGGGGCGACGTATGCGGTCCGGGCGCGCGCGGTCGTGAACGCGACAGGGCCGTGGGTCGACGGGGTGCGGGAGATGGACCGCTCCAAGCGGGGCAAGACGCTGAGGCTGACGAAGGGCGTCCATCTCGTGTTCGACCAAGGGCGGTTTCCGCTGCGCCAGGCGATTTACTTCGACACGCCCGACGGGCGGATGGTGTTCGCGATTCCCCGCGACGGCAAGACGTACGTCGGCACGACGGATACCGATTACGCGGGCGATACGGCGCTGCCGCGCATGACCGAAGCGGACCGGAAGTATTTGCTGGACGCCGCCAATTATATGTTTCCGCAGCTTAAGCTGACCGCGGACGACGTGGAGTCGAGCTGGGCCGGGCTTCGCCCGCTCATTCAGCAGGAGGGCAAGAGCCCGTCCGAAATCTCCCGGCGGGATGAAATCTTCGTGTCGGAATCGGGCCTCATCTCGATCGCCGGCGGCAAGCTGACGGGTTACCGCAAAATGGCGGAATCGGTCGTGGACGCCGCGGTCAAAACGTTGAGCGCGGCGGGCGAAGCGTCGTTCGGCCCGTCGCGCACGCGGGAGCTTCCGATTTCCGGCGGCGACGTCGGCGGGTCCGCCGGCTGGGAGCGGTACGCGGCGAAGGCGGCCGGCGAAGGGGCGAAGCTCGGCTTTGAGCCGGCGGATGCGGAGGCGATCGCGCGGCGCTACGGCTCCAACGCGTCCAAGGTGTTCGCGTACGCGGACCGGGCGCGGGAGCTGGAGAAGCGTTACGGGCTTCCCGTGCGGATCGGGGCGGAGCTGCTGTATGCGATCGAAGCCGAAATGGCCGCGACGCCCGCGGATTTTCTCATCCGGCGCACGAGCAGGCTGTTTTTCGACATCGCTTCCGTCCGCCGTTGGAAAGACCATGTCGCGGCCGCGATGGGCGGCGAATTGAACTGGACGGACGAGCAGCTTCACGCTTTCGCCGCCGAAATGGATAAGCGGCTGGAGGAGGCGACTCGCCCGGCGGCGGAATGACGGGCGGCAGCATAACGGGCGGCGGACCGGAATAAGGCTGGAATAATTTGTTCATCTCCGGGGAAAACTGTTTGGAAGCGAAAACCAAGCCATTACAAGTCTTTTCCGGAGGGGAACGAATCTACCATGAACGCATCTCGCAACCGTCCATGGACGCGAACGTTGGCGGCGGTGTTGTTGTCGGCGTCAACGGCCGTATTTGCGATCCAACCGAATCAAGCGTTGGCCGAGGAAGGCAAGGCCAATCCGAACCGTCCGCAGACCGAACTCGCCCAGTCCGCGCGTTCCGCGATTTTGATGGATGCGGACAGCGGAACCGTAATCTACGAGAAGAACAGCCAGGAGCCGCTGCCGCCCGCCAGCATTACGAAAATCATGACGATGCTGCTTGTGATGGAAGCGATCGACGAGGGCCGGCTCAAGCTGACGGATCCCGTACAGACCAGCGAGTATGCCGCATCGATGGGCGGTTCGCAAATTTTTCTGGAGCCCGGCGAACAGATGACCGTGGAGGACATGCTCAAAGGCGTGGCGCTCGCCTCCGGCAACGACGCGTCGGTTGCGCTTGCCGAGAAGCTCGCCGGCAGCGAGGAGGAATTCGTCAAGCTCATGAACGAGAAGGCGAAGGAGTTGGGCATGACGAATACGAAATTCGTCAACTGCAACGGGCTGCCGGCCCAGGGCCACGTCTCCTCCGCCCGGGACATCGCGCTGATGTCGCGGGAGCTGCTCAAGCATGAGGCCATTACGAAGTATACGGGCATGTACCAGGATTATTTGCGCAAGGATTCGCCCAAGCCGTTCTGGCTGGTCAATACGAACAAGCTGGTGCGCTTTTATCACGGGGCGGACGGGCTGAAGACCGGCTTTACGGGCGAGGCGAAATTCTGCCTGTCGGCGACGGCCCGCCGCGACAATCTGCGCCTGATCGCGGTCGTCCTGGGCGAGCCCGATACGAAAACCCGGAACGCGGAGGTTTCGAAAATGTTCGATTACGCGTTCGCCCAATTTACAAACGTGCCGATTTACAAGAAGGGCGACGTCATCGGAACGCTGAAGGTGGAGAAAGGGAAGAAGGCCAACCTTCCGCTTGTCGCGCAGCGTTCCTACAGCGTGCTGGTCCGCAAAGGCGACGCCGGATCGAACATCCGCCACGAGCTGGTGCTTGACAGCGGCGTAGTCGCGCCGGTGAAGGCCGGACAGCGGGTCGGCAAGGTGATCGTCTACCGCGGCCCCGAGGTGATGACCGAATTTGCGGTCGAAGCGCCGGAAAACGTCGGCCGCGCGGGCTGGTGGACGCTGTTCAAGCGTTCGGCCGGCAAGCTGTTCATGACAAATTGACCGGGCTTACGGGCGGTGCGACGGTTTGGCGTCCCCGCCTCTTTGCCGTATTTTGTCGCGTGGACAGGGGCTGCTTCTAGTTTTGTCGGAGGGCAGGAATGAAGCTTGCCGCCGTAGAATTGGGAGTGTAACAGCCGGGGAACAGCGCCGGGGAAGCTGGATGAGAGGAGAATCGGCATGAGTTTGCAAGTGGAGCTGGAGCAGCATCGCAACGTGCTCATCGTTCGCTTGAGAGGGGAATTGGATCACCATACCGCGGATATCGTCCGTTTCAAAATGGAGGATGCGATTTTGCGCGGCCGCTGCGAGCATGTGTTGCTCAGTTTGAAAGATTTGCAGTTTATGGACAGCTCCGGTCTTGGCGTCATTCTGGGCCGGTACAAGCTGATCAAAAGCCGCGGAGGCCGAATGGTCGTATGCGATACGCACGCGAACGTCAAGCGGCTGTTCGAACTGTCGGGTTTGTTCAAGATCATCTCCTTCTACGACACGGAACGTTCGGCGCTGGCCAGTCTGGAGGTCGTATCATGAGCGCAGCGAATAATTTTATGAAACTCTCGTTCGCAAGCCGTTCGGAAAACGAAGCTTTCGCGCGCGTTGCGGTCGCCGCCTTCGTTGCGCAGCTCGACCCGACGATGGAACAACTGAACGACATCAAGACGGTCGTGTCGGAAGCGGTGACGAATGCGATCATTCACGGTTACGAGAACGACCCGTCGGGGGTGGTCACCGTCGAAGCCGCAATCGAAGGAGACACCGTCTCGATTACGGTCAGCGACGAGGGACGGGGGATCGAGGACATCGAGTTGGCCCGCCAGCCGCTTTATACGTCGCGCCCCGAGCTGGAAAGGTCGGGGATGGGCTTTACGATCATCGAAAACTTCATGGACGAATTCGAAGTGGCCAGCGAACCGGGCAAAGGCACGCAGCTCCGGATGAAAAAGCGCATCGAATCCAAAAAAGCGTTGTACAATTAAAACCGCGCGGCAGGGGTTGGAAGCATGGAACGGGAAGCGAAGCGAACGTCGCCGCCGGGGTATCTGGACGATGCGGAAGTGAAGCGTCTGATTGCGCTCAGCCAATCCGGAGACAGCGCGGCGAGGGAAACGTTGGTATCGAACAATATCCGGCTTGTTTGGTCCGTCGTTCAGCGGTTCGCGGGACGCGGCTACGATGCGGAGGATTTGTTTCAGATCGGCTGTATCGGACTGCTCAAGTCGGTCGACAAATTCGACCTGGGATACGACGTCAAATTTTCCACCTATGCGGTGCCCATGATCATCGGCGAAATCCAGCGTTTTTTGCGGGACGACGGCACGCTTAAAGTGAGCCGGTCGCTGAAGGAGATGGCCAACCGCATCCGCAAGGCGAAGGACGAGCTGTCCAAGCGGCTCGGCCGCCAGCCGACGATCGGCGAGGTTGCGGAAGAGATCGGCACGACGCCGGAAGACATCGTCTTCGCGCAGGAAGCGAACAAGCCTCCCGCCTCCATCCACGAGACGGTGTTCGAGAACGACGGCGATCCGATTACGCTCATGGATCAGATCGCCGACGATACGCAGGAGAAATGGTTCGACAAAATGGCGTTGACCCAAGCGATCCAAAGCTTGAACGACCGGGAGCGGCTGATCGTGTTTCTGCGGTATTTCCGCGACCAGACCCAGTCCGAGGTCGCCAGCCGGCTTGGCATCTCCCAGGTGCAGGTGAGCCGGCTGGAGAAAAAAATCCTGCAAAACATCAAAGACCAAATCGCCCAATAACGGGCCGGGGACGCTTAGCCGAGCGCTTTGCGTCCCCGGCGTTTTTTTTGCGCCCGAACGTCTCATACTACAGAATATGTCTGCGCCGGCTGCGGCTGGCATTCCGACGCGAAAGATGCGGAAGGGAGGAGCGGCGGATGGATCAAACGATATATTTGCGTCTGCGGCGCCGGATCGTCGTGCCGCCGGAAGCGGAAATCACGCTCGGCGACGTCGCGGTCCTGGAAACCGGACCGGCGCTGAAGGAACGTCTTGCGTCTTTGCCTCTGCTGCGGGTAAAGCCCGCGGACGGCAGCCTGCTCGTCATCGACATGCTGCTGATCGTCCGCAAAATCCGCGAAGCATGGCCGGACGCCGTTGTGGAAACGTTCGGCGAACCCCATGTGCTGGTCGAGGTGGCGGATGGAGGCAAGGTGAAGCCGAGGCGGGCGCTCTTGGTCGTTGCCTGGCTCGTGCTGTTTTTCGGCTCCGGCATGACGATCATCAATTTTCATGCGGACGTGGACATGCCCGAAGTTCAGAAAAGAATCACCGAGCTGATGACCGGGAAGAGGGAATGGCACCCCTGGCTGTTTCAAATCCCGTATTCGCTCGGCCTCGGACTGGGGATGCTGCTGTTTTTCAACCGCCTGTTCCGGCGCAGGTTAAACGACGAACCGAACCCGCTCGAGGTGGAAATGTTCATGTATCAGGAAAACGTCAATCACTACGTCATTACCGAAGAGTACCGCAAACAGCACGATGCCGAAGGCGGCCGGCGCCGTGCGTGAGCTGTTGGGCGGCATCGGCTTGGCCGTGGCCGGACTTGCGGGCGGGGTTGCGGTCGGGAGCGCTTTTGTCGCCCTGCTGATCGTGCTGGACGTCGTTCCCCGGCTCGTGCAGCTGACGCGCGCGTACCGGCGCTCGGCCGTTTTCGAATCGGCGCTGCTGCTGGGCACGTTGTACTGGAGCTCGGCCGATCTGTTCCGCTGGGTAACGCCGCTGCCCCGTTTGTCCCTGCTTCTGCCGTCCGCGCTCAGCGGCATCTTCGTCGGCATGATGGCGGCCGCCTTGACGGAAGTGCTCAACGTCATTCCGATTTTCGCCAAACGGCTCGGGCTGGACCGTTTTTTGTTCGCGCTGCTGATCGCGATGGTGCTCGGCAAGATGGCGGGATCAATCGTGGACTGGCTGCTTTTGCAGCCCAAATGAGACCGGAAAGGAAAGGGATTCGATGGAAACGACCGGGCAGGAAGACAAGAACATGGAGAAAAAGTCCTGGATGCCGGAGCCGAACGAGGGTTTATCCGGCGATAGGGACGGAATGCCGGCGCTGAAGCGGCCGAAGAAAATCGGGGAGCCGCCGCAGCAAGACGGGACTGCCAAGCCGAGAGAGGATGGGGGGGCGGACCGTCAGGAGGATGCCGGGAGGGCGGACCGTCAAGCGGATGCCGGGAAGGCGGAAAGGCAAGCGGATGCCGGCAAGCCCGGCGGAGGAGGCGGACAAACCGTGCAGGAGGTTCCGCCGGACGACCGAATCTCCCCGAACATGGACGAATGGACGAACCAGCTCCGCAAGCGCATCGGCCTGGAAATCAACTTCGACGTTCAGCTGCGGCAAATGACGTTCGGAGAGCGGAAGACGGGCATTCTTTTTCTCAGCTCGCTTGCGAAAGATACCTCGCTGACCGAAATCATAAAGCGCCTGACGTTTCTGGAGCCCGATTCGCTGAGCCAGGATGCGCTGGAGTCTTTTTTCACCCACTACATCCCGGCGATCCAAGTCCGCAAATCCCGCTCGATGGCCGAAATGATCAACGACGTCATGATGGGCAACTCGGCCTTCTACGTGGAAGGCGAAGACACGGTCATGCTCATCGACGTCAAAAACTATCCGACCCGCACTCCGGACGAGCCGGTGCTGGAGAAGGTGGTGCGGGGAAGCAAGGACGGCTTTGTCGAAACGCTGCTCACCAACGTGGCTCTCATCCGCCGGCGGCTCCGCGATCCGAAGCTGCGGTTCGAAATCTTGAAAGTCGGCACGCGGACGAAGACGGACGTGGCGATCGGGTATATCGAGGATATCGCGGACCGCAATCTGGTCGAATCGGTGCGCGACAAGATCAAGGCGATCAACATCGACGGCATTCCGCTGGCGGACAAGCAGCTTGAAGAAATGACCGTCAAGTCGGGCTGGAATCCGTTCCCGCTCGTGCGGTATTCGGAACGGCCCGACGTCGTCGCCTCGCATCTGCTGGACGGCAGCGTAACGCTGATCGTCGACACGTCGCCAAGCCTTGTCCTGCTGCCGACGACGTATTTCGATCTCGTGCAGCACGCCGAGGAAAACCGCCAAAGCCCGTTTATCGGCACGTATTTGCGGTGGGTGCGTTTTTTCGGCATGCTGGCGTCGGTGTTCATGCTGCCGCTTTGGTATTTGTACGCGCAAAATCCTCAGCTACGACCGGGCTGGCTCTGGTTTATCGGCGCGGACAAACTCGGCGATCTGCCGCTGATTCTGCAGTTTCTGCTGGTGGAAGTCGGCGTCGACGTCATGCGGCTCGCCTCGGTGCACACGCCCGCTCCGCTTGTGACGGCGATGTCGCTGATCTCGGCCATCCTGATCGGTGACATCGCGGTAAAGACCGGACTGTTCATCAACGAGGTCATTCTGTACATGGCGGTTGCCGCGGTCGGCATGTTCGCTACGCCCAGCTACGAGCTCGGGATCGCCAACCGGATCGTGCGGATTGCGCTGCTGCTCTCCGCCTTTTTGTTCAACATTCCCGGGTTCGTGGTTTGCGCCACGCTGATTTTCGTCTCGCTGGTATTCGTGCGCTCCTTCAACGTGCCGTATTTGTGGCCGCTTGTTCCGTTTAACTTAAACGCCTTGCTGTCCGTCCTGTTCAGGCGTCCGCTGCCCAGAAACCGATATCGTCCTTCCATCAACCGGGTTCGGGACAACGAAAGGCAGCCGGGATGAGGCAAACGGACGACCCGCCTGACGGACGAATGCAAATGTTTTGGCATTTCCTCCATTTCCCCTCGCGGCGATTTTCGGATATACTCAGGGTAAATTGCGAATTTACCGGATTCGGGGCTCTTTGCGGTCCGGCCTGTCAATCCGAACTTTATTTGTCAAAGGGGAAATTCTTATGTATCTGCACGGAACGAGCCGTATCAACGAGCTGGGCCATCTGGAGATCGGAGGCTGCGACGTAACCGAGCTGGCGAAGCAGTTCGGAACGCCGCTTTACATTGTGGACGAAGCGCTTGTCCGTCAGCGCGCAAGAGAATATATCGAAGCCTTCCGCGCCACGGGGCTGCGCTTTCAGGTCGCGTACGCGTCCAAGGCGTTCTGCGTCATGGCGATGTGCCGCTTGGCCGAAGAAGAGGGCATGAGCCTCGATGTCGTGTCGGACGGCGAATTGTACACGGCGCTTCAAGCCGGGTTCCCGGCGGAGCGGATTCATTTTCACGGCAACAACAAGACGCCGCAGGAAATCGAGATGGCGCTTGACGCGAACATCGGCTGCTTTGTCGTGGACAACTTCGTCGAAATGCACATGCTGAACGCGCTCGCCGCGGAAAAGGGCAAGCAAGTGAACGTGCTGCTCCGCGTCACGCCCGGCGTCGAAGCGCATACGCACGATTACATTTCGACCGGCCAGCAGGATTCGAAGTTCGGCTTCGACGTCAGCAACGGCACCGCGCTGCGTGCGGTGGAGGAAACGCTGAAGCAGCCGCAGCTCAAGCTGCTGGGCGTGCATTCGCATATCGGCTCGCAAATTTTCGAGGTGGAAGGGTTCCGCATGGCCGTCGAGAAGGTTGCGGCGTTTTCCATCGAAGTGCGCGAGAAATTCGGCGTAACGTTCCCGGTCATCAATCTGGGCGGCGGCTTCGGCATCCGCTATGTCGAAGAGGATAAACCGCTGCCGGTCGCCACTTACGTAAAAGCGATCACCGACGCGATCATTGACAATTTCAAGGCGAACGACTACCCGCTGCCGGAAATCTGGATCGAGCCGGGCCGGAGCATCGTCGGCGATGCCGGCACGACGCTTTACACGGTCGGCACGAGCAAAGACATCCCCGGCGTGCGCAAATATATCGCCGTCGACGGCGGCATGACCGACAATCCGCGTCCTGCGCTTTACGGGTCCAAGTACGAAGCGGTGCTGGCCAACCGCTGCAACGACCCTGCGGAGGAAGTGGTATCCGTCGCGGGCAAATGCTGCGAAAGCGGCGACATGCTGATCTGGGACCTGAAGCTTCCCGCCGTCAAACAGGGCGATCTGCTTGCCGTATTCTGCACGGGGGCGTACAATTATGCAATGGCCAGCAACTACAACCGGATTCGCCGCCCGGCCGTCGTCTTCGTGCGCGACGGACAGGCCGACCTGGTCGTGGCCCGCGAGTCGTTCGAAGACATTGTCGGCAACGACATCATCCCGGAACGTCTCCGGAAGCAGGCCGTAGCAAAGTAAACCCCAACGAGCGGAGAGGGAGAGGAAATATGGCCAAGCAAGCGGTCATCACGCTGGAAGGCGGCAAAGAGGTCGTCATCGACTTGTTTGAAAAGGACGCTCCGGGCACGGTGGCGAACTTTGAAAAATTGGCAAACTCGGGATTCTACGACGGTCTTGTTTTTCACCGCGTCATTCCCGGCTTCGTTGCGCAGGGCGGCTGCCCGAACGGCGACGGCACCGGCGGGCCGGGGTACGAAATCCCGTGCGAAATCAATCCGAACAAGCACGAGCGGGGCAGCGTCGCCATGGCGCACCGCGGTCCGAATACGGGCGGCAGCCAGTTCTACATCGTCTATTCGCCGCAGCCGCATTTGGACGGCGTCCATACCGTGTTCGGCAAAGTCACGTCCGGCATGGAGCATGTCGACGCGTTCAAAGGCCGCGACAAAATGGAATCGGTTCGCGTCAGCGAAATGGTCTGATGCGCGGCAAGCCCGCAAACGCTTCGGCCCGCGCCGTTTTCGGCGCCGGGGAGGCGTTGCGGGCTTTTTGGTTGGCCGACGGCGCTCGTCCTTCGCGGAGGTCGTTGCTGTACGGTTGCTGTACGGCTACCGGCTGTACGGCGATTGCCTGTCCGGCTGCAGCATACAGTTTCACGGCCGGCTGTCCGCCCGCCGAAGTAGGCGCATGGCTGCCGTGGCTGTCGCGTCGTTCACTTTGCTGAAAAATAAGTGACTTTATAGCAATTGCAATGGCATGTTCTGCGGAAGGCCGCGTTTTAATTGCATTTAAGGCAACTAGAACCTGTCTCGAGCCGATAAAACCGTAAGGTCGGGCTTTTAATTGCCGTAAAAGCAACTGCATGCACGAACAAGCGGAATACCGGACAAATAATTGCGTTTGAGGCAATTAAAAATGGTGCCCGAACCTATCTGCAGAAACGCACCTAAAAAACGTGGGCGAAAAACGTGCCAGAAGAAACGTACCCGCAGAAACGTGCCGTAAGAAAAGCGCGTCAGCGGAAACGTGATCGGGTCGGCCCAAAAGAATCGATAATAATTTTCGATGAAACCGTTTGCGAAGCCCGAAGAAGGCGTTTCCGCTTTGACTGGGCTCTTGCAATTTGTGAAAACGAGTGGTAAACTTGCATTCAATCAGCGACTTACCTTCGGGGCGGGGTGCAATTCCCCACCGGCGGTGATCGGCGGTGCCAGCCGAGCGAGGCACTATCGGCGCAAAGCGGCCGTCGTCAGTCCGTGACCCGTCATCGCAGCTACCGGATAACCGGCGGGCGTGATGCGGTGGACCCGGTGCGAGTCCGGGACCGACAGTAACAGTCTGGATGGGAGAAGGAAGCGCAGCGCGGCCGAGCCGCGTCATTAGGCATGCAACCGATAACGCACGGGATATGCGCCGACTGCTGTCCTTAAGCCGGATCTTCTTGTTCTATTTTTCACAATAATGCGCGCAAGATATGATCAATGCACGAATGCTCGCAAAACATGGCAATACGCCACGTACATGACGTGGTAAGCGCGAATGCGAGCAAAATGCGCGATGCGCGCTAAACGGAATACGTGCAAGACGTGATCATGCGCTCAAGATGTGCAGGACAGGGTTCGGATGATCGCGCAGGGCAGAATTTTGGCGATATTGCTAACGATTCGGAAGGAACTGCGGGTACAGGCCCGTTCCCGTTCCGAACGTTCCCGCATTCAAGGCGGACTGGCCGGACGACTGCCGTTAGGCCGGTTGCGTCGGGCGTTTGTCGGTTGTGTATTCGATGTCCGAAGATTTCCGGCTGGAGATGATTCGGTTCACATTAGCCTAATGCCGCGTAAATCGGAATCAAAACGCTGTGTGACAACCCCCGGGGCAGCGCCCTGGGGGTTTTTTGACGCTAATGCGGGCGCGCAAGCAGCATTAGCATTAGCTTTAGCAATTTCCGGGAGGAGCGGTGGGCATCCACGTAAGTCCGACGGACATCCAAGGAGGATTTATGGGCGACATCCGCGGCAGGCTGAAAGATCACATACCTAACGATTATGGCGGGCTAAAGGATCGCATCCCCAACGACTGCGCCGGCCTGAAAGACAGCATCAACGACGAGTATTATATGCGGCTCGCGCTGAATATGGCGGCTTCCGCCGCCGGTCAGACGGGCATCAACCCGATGGTCGGCTGCGTCGTGGTCAAGGAAGGGCGGATCGTCGGCATCGGCGCGCATCTCCGCAGAGGGGAGGCTCACGCCGAGGTGCATGCGCTCGATATGGCCGGCGCGGAGGCCCGAGGCGCCACCGTTTACGTGACGCTGGAGCCGTGCAGTCACCACGGCAAAACGCCGCCCTGCTGCGAGCGGCTCATCCGCGAGGGCGTTGCGCGCGTTGTCGTCGCGACGGCCGATCCGAATCCGAAGGTCGCGGGCAGAGGCATCGCCCGGCTTCGTGAAGAGGGCATCGACGTTCAGGTCGGTCTGCTCGAGGAGGAATCGCGCAGGCTCAACGAAGCGTTCAACAAATACATCGTCACCGGCATGCCGTTTGTCACCGTCAAGACGGCCGTCACGCTCGACGGCAAAATCGCGACCCGAAGCGGCCACAGCAAATGGATCACGGGGCCCGAGGCGCGAGAAGCCGTGCACACGCTGCGCCACCGGAACAACGCCATCATGGTCGGCGTGGAAACCGTGCTGGCGGACGACCCGGAGCTGACCACGAGGCTCAGCGTGCCCGGGCTGCACCCGGTTCGGGTGGTCGTCGATTCGCGGCTGCGCATCCCCGATTCCGCCCGCGTGCTGAACGGCGAGGCGAAGACGGTCGTGCTGACGACGGAGAGCGCAGACGCCAGCCGAATCCGCCTGCTGGAGAGCAAAGGCGTCGAGGTGATTCCGTGCGGCGGCGGCCCGAAGGTCAATCTTGCCGCCGCGCTCGCCGAACTGGGGCGCCGGGAGATCGCGTCCGTGCTGGTCGAAGGGGGCGGCGTCCTGAACGGAAGCTTGCTCGAGGCGGGTCTGGTCGACAAGCTTATGCTTTTCTATGCGCCCAAACTGGTCGGAGGAGAAGCGCCTTCGGCGTTTGCCTTCCCAGGCCCCGAGCGGATGGGCGAGGCGATCCGGATCGAGCGGGTCGAAATCGAACGATTTGGCGACGATTGGTGCGTCAGCGGATATCCGGCCAAGACGTAACCATTCGCGCGGGGAAAGGAGGAATCGGCTTGTTTACGGGACTGGTCGAAGAAATCGGCACGCTGCGGCGCGTCCAGCGCCGCGGAGAGGCGATGGTGCTGACGATCGCCGCCAAGAAAGTGCTGGAGGACGTCAAGATCGGAGACAGCATTGCGGTGAACGGGGTATGCCTGACCGTCGTCTCGCATGATTCGGGCGCATTCACGGCGGATGTGATGCCGGAGACGTTCCGCCATACGAACCTGCACGAGCTGAAGCCCGGCGATCCGGTCAACCTGGAGCGGGCGATGCAGGCCGGCGGCCGTTTCGGCGGCCACATCGTGCAGGGCCATGTGGACGGCACGGCTACGATCGTCGGCCGCAAGCCGGAGGCGAACGCCGTCGTGTTTACCATCCGGCCGCACAACCCGGCCCTTCTCCGCCATATGGTTCCGCAAGGCTCGGTCACGCTGGACGGCACGAGCCTGACGATCGTATCGGCGGACCGGGAAGCCGAAACGTTTACCGTCTCCATCATCCCCCATACGTTGAAGGAAACGGTGATCCAATTCAAGCAGCCGGGGGATACGATGAATGTCGAATGCGATATTCTGGGCAAATACATCGACCATCTGCTCCGTCTCCGCGAAGGAGAACGGCCGGCTGAGCCCAAACCCCAACGGTCCGCAGGGGGATTGACGGAAGCGCTGCTGCGCGAATACGGCTTTTGACAACGGGTTCCCGGATCGGGACAGCACCAACGCAAAGGAGGACAACAAGATGGACGGCTTCCGGTTCAATACGATCGAAGAAGCGATGCAGGATTTGCTGCAAGGCAAGGCGATCGTGGTCGTGGACGACGAAGACCGCGAAAACGAAGGCGATCTGATCGCGCTTGCGGAGAAGGCAACGCCGGAAATCATCAATTTCATGATTACCGAAGGAAGAGGGCTCGTCTGCGTGCCGATTACGGAAGAACGCGCGGAAGAGCTCGACCTGCCGCCGATGGTCCAGCACAATACGGATTATCACGGCACCGCCTTTACCGTATCCGTCGACGCGGTGACGACGACGACCGGCATCTCCGCGTTCGAGCGCGCGGAAACGGTCAAGGCGCTGATTGATCCCGCTGCGGGACCGTCGAGCTTCCGCAGGCCGGGGCACATGTTCCCGCTGATCGCCAAGAACGGCGGCGTGCTGCGCCGCGCCGGGCATACGGAGGCGGCGGTCGATCTTGCCCGCCTGTGCGGCTCCTATCCGGCGGCGGTCATTTGCGAAGTGATCAAGGAAGACGGAACGATGGCCCGTCTGCCGGATTTGATCGAGTTTACGCAGCAGCACGGGCTGAAGCTGATCACGATCCGCGATCTGATCCGCTACCGCAACGCAAAGGAAAAGCTGGTGAAGCGGGAAGTCGAGATCCGCCTGCCGACCGATTTCGGGGTGTTCCGGGCGATCGGCTATTCGAACGAGGTGGACAAAAAGGAGCACGTGGCGCTCGTCAAGGGGGAGATCGACGGTTCCCGGCCCGTTCTTGTCCGCGTCCATTCGGAATGCCTGACCGGCGACGTGTTCCATTCGCACCGCTGCGACTGCGGACCGCAGCTCGAGGCGGCGCTCCGCCAAATTGAAGCGGAAGGCACCGGCGTGTTATTGTATATGCGGCAGGAAGGCCGGGGCATCGGCCTGCTCAACAAGCTTAGAGCCTACAAGCTGCAGGAGCAGGGATTGGACACGGTCGAAGCGAATATTAAACTGGGATTTGCGCCGGATCTGCGCGATTACGGCATCGGGGCGCAAATTCTGAAAGATATCGGCGTGCGCCAAATCCGCCTGCTCACGAACAATCCCCGCAAAATCAAAGGGCTCGAAGGATACGGACTGAGCGTTGTCGAACGCGTGCCGATTCAGATGAGCGAGAACGAGGACAACTCCCGTTACCTGCATACGAAGAAGGCCAAGCTCGGACACCTGTTTACGTTCGAAGACGAAGACGGCCGGAGCAAGCGGGACGACATCGAACAAGACGAACCTATAACGGGCTTGACGCCGGAGAGAGGATGAATATAATATGGCAGTCGTATACGAAGGCAATCTGATTTCCCAAGGGTTAAAATACGGAGTCGTCGTCGGCAGGTTTAACGAATTTATTACGTCGAAGCTGCTCAGCGGCGCGCTGGACGCGTTCAAGCGCCACGGCGCGGGGGACGACGATGTGGAGATCGCCTGGGTTCCCGGCGCGTTCGAAATTCCGCTGATCGCCCAGAAGATGGCCGAAAGCGGCAAGTACGACGCGGTCGTCACGCTCGGCGCCGTCATTCGCGGTTCCACGCCGCATTTCGATTACGTTTCGAACGAAGTGGCCAAAGGCGTGGCGGCGATTTCGCTCAAAACCGGCGTTCCGACGATTTTCGGCGTGCTGACGACCGACAGCATCGAGCAGGCGGTCGAGCGGGCCGGAACGAAGGCCGGGAACAAAGGTTGGGAAGCGGCCGTCACGGCGATCGAAATGGCCAATCTGACGCGTGCGCTCAAGGGCTGAAGCGGCGTGAACGGGGCTTGCGGCACCGCGCGCCTTCTTTCAACGGAATGAAGACGCTTCGCAGGAAGGGTGACATAACGGCGTGACGGTGCTATACAAGCTGGAAACGTTCGAAGGACCGCTCGATCTGCTGCTTCACCTGATCGACAAAGCGGAAATCAACATTCAAGACATTTCCATCAGCGAGATCACGGATCAATATATGGCTTACCTGGAAGCGATGCAGGAGCTGGAGCTGGACGTGACGAGCGAGTTTCTCGTCATGGCCGCCACGCTTCTGTCGATGAAGAGCCGGCAGCTTTTGCCCAAGCCTCCGGTGACGGACGAGCCCTGGATGACCGTCGAGGAGGAGGGGGAGGATCCCCGCGAGGAACTGATCCGGAAGCTGATCGAATACCGGAAATACAAAGCGATCGCCAATCAGCTCCGCGAGCACGAATACGAGCGGAGCCGGGTGTTCACCCGCGAGCCCGTCGATTTGACCCCGTACATTCCCGACGTGAAAGTCAATCCGGTGCAAGGGCTCCATGTGGACGACCTCGTCCGGGCTTACCGCAAAGCGCTCCGGCGCGCGGCCGGACGCAACCGGGTCGCTTCGATCCACCGCGACGAAATTTCCGTCAAGGACCGCATTCGCGATATAATGGACGCGCTGAAACGGAAAGCGGCGGAAGGCGAGGGCAAGCTGCTGTTTTCCCAGTTGATCGGCGACCGGATGGACCGGACCGGGATCGTGGCGACGTTTCTGGCGATCCTGGAACTGATGAAGCGCCGCTGGGTGCACTGCCACCAGAACAGGCTGTTCGACGATATCGTCGTCGTGTGGACCGGAAAGGAGGGGGACGATGGATTATTCGACCTTGAAGTCGGTACTTGAAGGGCTGCTTTTCGTTTCCGGCGACGAAGGGATCAGCGTCAAGACGATGGCGGATGTGGTGGAGATGGACGCAGAAGTCGTGCTCGACGTGCTGCGCGATCTGCAAAGCGACTTTGTCCGGCAGAACAGAGGGCTTCGAATATCCGAAGTCGCGGGCGGCTTCAGACTGACGACGGCCCCCGAGCACGCGCCCTTCCTGCAGAAGCTTGCTTATTCTCCGGCCCGCTCCGCCCTTTCCCAGGCCGCATTGGAGACGCTGTCCATCGTGGCTTACCGGCAGCCGATCACCCGCGTGGAAATCGAGGAGATCCGCGGCGTGAAGGCCGACCGGCCGATTCAGTCGCTCATCGCCAAAGACCTGATCGAAGAGGTCGGGCGGGCCGATGCGATCGGACGGCCGATTTTGTACGGCACGACCAAAACGTTTCTCGATTACTTCGGCTTGCCCGATCTCGACCATCTGCCGGATCCGATGGTCGGCGAAGGGGAAGACGAGCTCGAGGAACGCACGAAGCTGCTGTTCGAACGGATCGAAGGCCGGCAGTTGACGATGGACGATTTGAACCGGGTATTGGACGACTCCGAAGCCGGATAATCGTTGAATCGATGCCAACGGTATGAACGGCATCCGCAATAGGCCATACTATTCCCAGACGAAAGGCGGGAAAAGTATGGCTTTTTGGGTTATTTTAGCGGTTGCGGCGGTGTTGTCGGCTGCGGTCCTGGCATGGTTTTCGCCGATACGTTTCCGCATCCGGTATTCGCGCAGCGGGCAGCAAGACCAACTGGTCATCATCGTTCGGGCCTTATTTGGAATCGTACAATTTCAATCGGCGATCCCTTCGATTATCGTCAAAGGATTCGACATCCTCTACCAGCAGAAGAACAAAAGCACAGCAGCGGGCCTCAAGACGAAAGACAAGCGGGACACCCGCCGGATCGGCTTCCGCACCATTCGCCGGATGGCCGCGAATTACCGCATGATGCTGGACTCCGTCCGGCAGTTCAAAACCTGGTTTCGCTCTACGATGCGGAAAGTGGAATGCACCCGGTGGCGGCTTGACATCGGGATCGGACTCGGCGATGCGGCATTGACCGGCGTAGCGGCCGGACTCGCCTGGTCGCTGCTCGGTTGCGCGGCGGCGGTCACGGGTCAGTTCGTTTCGCTTAAAGCCCATCCGCACGGAAGCGTGACGCCCAACTATCAAGGGGAGGAGCTGTCCATCGTGTGGGAAGCCGATTTTCGCATTCGGTTCGGGACCGTCTTGGCGTCGCTGGTCCTGCTTGGCAGGCGGACGGTCCGGCTTGCCAAGTTTGTGCGGGCGCTGCAAATCGGGCCGTCGAAACCCAAGCACGCCTAAAGCTCCGCCATTCATAAAGGTCCGCGCGGTAGAGCATCCTATGAGCGACGAACGTTTTTCGCAAGGAATCCAACCCCAAATGAAAGCAGGAGGAGGCACCAGCATGTCCGAACATCCCATAAAAGGTCTTATGCAAACCGCGATGGAAAATATTAAGGAAATGGTGGACGTCAGCACCATTGTCGGCGAACCGGTTCAGACGCCGGACGGCAGCGTCATTATGCCGATCTCGAAAGTCGGTTTCGGCTTTGCGGCCGGCGGCAGCGAGTTTCAGGTCTTTGAAGAAAACGGCCAAGACGCCCGTTCCGACGCCCATAACGCAACCGTCGCGCTCCCGTTCGGCGGCGGCAGCGGCGGCGGCGTTTCGATTACGCCGATCGCCTTCCTGGTCGTCGGCAACCAGGGCGTGAAAGTCGTTCCGCTGGACAATCAAACCCATCTGCTGGAACGGCTGATCGATGCCGCCCCGAAATGGGCCGACAAAATCCAGGAACTGATTCGTGACAGGAACAACGAAAAGCTGACCATCGAAACGTCGTCCTCGTCCAGGGACAGCCTGATGTAAAGTTCCGCGGCTGGACTTCGTGAAAGGGAAAAAACCGGCCGTCAGGCCGGTTTTTCAATGACGGTGCCGGAACTTACGTTTGTTTCCGATCCCGTCCGTCCGGCTTGGACATACTTTTGGACATGCAGACATACCTTTTAATCAAAGACGTCCGTTTCGGACGAAGAGGCCGACACCCGGTACAGGCAACTCAGGAGGCTCGCAGATGAAATACGCAGCAAGATCGATCCGACGTTATGCGCTTGGAGCCATGCTTATCGCGTTGCTGGCGTTTGCCCCGGCAATCGCGTATGCGCAAGGCCGAACGGCTAAGCCAAGCCCTTCCGGTCCGCCGCCGGCACCGGCAACCCACGCCAAAGCGGCGGCGCTTATCGACGTTCAGTCCGGCCGCCTTCTCGTCAGCCAAAACGGCGAAGAAGAGATGCGCATCGCCAGCCTGACGAAAATTATGACCGCAATCGTCGCCGTCGAGCATGGGGACCTGCAAAGCATCGTTACCGTAAGCAAACGGGCTGCGGGCAAAGAAGGTTCTTCCATCTACTTGAGAGCCGGCGAGAAAATGAAGCTGCTGGACATGCTTTACGGCCTGATGCTGCGCTCCGGAAACGACGCGGCGACCGCCGTTGCCGAGCATGTCGGCGGTTCGGTCGAAGGCTTTGTTTTTCTGATGAACCAAAAAGCCGAACAGCTCGGCCTGGAGCATACGCACTTCGCCAATCCGAGCGGCTTGGACCAGGAAGGACACTATTCGTCCGCCAACGATATGGCCAGGTTGACCGCGTATGCCTTGCATAACCCGGTATTCCGCGAAATCGTGCGCACCAAGGTCCGTACCGCTCCGAATCCGTACGAGCCATGGGATTACAAATGGGTGAACAAAAACAAAATGCTGCTTCAGTACGAAGGAGCGGACGGGGTCAAAACCGGCTATACGAAAAAAGCGCTTCGCTGTCTGGTCAGCTCGGCGACGCGAGGCGGCCAGCAGCTGGTCGCCGTCACGCTCAACGACGGGGACGATTGGCAGGACCACCGGAAACTGCTCGACTACGGATTCGCCGCTTATCCGCTGCAGCTCGTGATGGCAAAAGGGGAGTCCTTTGCCGGGTATCCCTACGTCGCGGTTGCGGACTTCAAGTATCCGTTCGCCGCAGGGGAGCGGGAGAAGCTGACCGTGCATTTTGTTCCGGTCGCATCGACAAGCGTGGCGTATGCCTTCGGCTACCGGGGAAAGCTTGAGTTCCGCCTAGGGGAACAGCCGATCGGATCGGTTGGGCTTGTGGCTCAAGCGCCTCCGGAGGACAAGAAAAAATAAATCGGCAACGATTTTTTTGAGGGGAGAGGACGGTTCCAATGGTCAACTGGATTTGGCTTGGGATGATTGTAGTCAGCGTAGCCTACGGCGCCGCGAACGGCCGCATCCAGCAAGTAACGGAAGCGGCCTTCAGCGGCGCGCAGACCGGCGTTACCGTTTGCTTCGGATTGATTAGCATCATGGTGTTCTGGCTCGGCATGATGCGCATAGCCGAAGCGTCCGGGCTTGTCGGCGCGCTGTCCCGGGCGGTTGCCCCCGTCGTCCGCTGGCTGTTTCCGGACGTGCCCCGGAACCATCCCGCCTTCGGCTTTATTTTATCGAATATGAGCGCCAATCTGCTGGGTCTCGGGAATGCCGCGACGCCGATGGGGATACGGGCGATGCAGGAACTGCAGAAGCTGAATCCCGACCCGTCCAAGGCAACGCCGGCGATGTGCACGCTGCTTGCGCTGAATACGGCCAGCATCACGCTTGTGCCGACGACGCTGATCGCCGTCCGGATGAATTTCGGCTCGGCGCATCCCGCCGATATTATTTCCTCGACGTTGCTTGCGACGATCGTGTCCACAGGCGCGGCCATTTTGGCCGACAAATGGTACAGAAGGCGCAGCGGCAAGCTGCCGCCGGTCACGATCGGCCCGGCCCGAACGGAAACCAAAGGAGGGTAAGCGATGCTCTCCTTTCTTCATGCGTTGTCCGCATGGGCGATCCCGATGCTTGTCGTGGCCATTCCGCTGTACGCCGCGTTCCGCAAAGTTCCCGTATACGAAACGTTCGTCGACGGGGCCAAAGACGGCTTCCAGACCGCGATCGGCATCATCCCGCATCTGGTCGGCATGATGACCGCGATCGGGATGTTCCGCGCTTCCGGGGCGCTCGACGCGCTCGTCGATCTGGTCCGGCCGTTTTTCGAACGTCTGGGCGTGCCCGGGGACGTGCTTCCGCTCGGCCTTCTCCGCCCGATTACCGGAGCGGGTTCGCTTGCGTTCACGACCGATCTGATCAAAGAGCACGGGCCGGATTCGATGATCGCCCGCATCGCTTCCACGATCCAGGGCAGCACGGATACGACGCTTTACGTCCTGACGGTCTATTTCGGCGCGATCGGCATCCGCAGGACCGGCTACGCGCTCAAGGTCGGCCTGTTTTCCGACGCGGTCGGTTTTTTCGCGGCTATCGCCGTCTGCCTGCTGTTGTTTTAAACCCTTCGTCCATGTATGATGAAGGGTGAGGTGAACTTCATTGGAACGATTGCAGAAAGTGCTCGCGGCCGCCGGCGTGGCTTCAAGGCGCAAATGCGAGGAACTGATCCGGGAAGGCAAGGTGACGGTCAACGGCGAGGTCGTGACCGAACTCGGGGCGAAAGCCGATCCGGAAAAAGACGAAATCGCGGTGAACGGAAGGCGGATTCAATCCGAGTCCAAAATTTATTTGATGTTCAACAAGCCCAAGGGCGTCATCACCAGCGTTTACGATCCGAAAGGCCGCCCGGTCGTGACGGACTACCTGAAAGGCGTAAGCGAACGGGTCTATCCGGTCGGCCGTCTCGACTACGATACGGAAGGGCTTCTTCTATTGACCAACGACGGGGAGCTCGCCCACAAGCTGATGCATCCGCGCCATCACGTTCCGAAGACGTATCTTGCCACCGTGGAAAAGGTGCCGCACGGCGAGGCGCTTGAGAAGCTGCAGCGGGGAATCCGGCTTTCGGACGGCATGACGGCTCCGGCCGAAGTCGAATATCACGACGTGGATCCGGACAAAAATCAGGCGACCATCCGCATTACGATCCGGGAAGGGCGCAACCGCCAGATTCGCCGCATGTTCGAAGCGATTCATCATCCCGTTATCCGGTTGAAGCGAATCGCGTTTGCGGGCCTTGCGCTGGACAATCTGCAGCGGGGCAAGTACCGCAAGCTGTCGGCCGAGGAAGTCCGCATGCTGAAAAATGCCGCAAGCGGCGCAGGCGAATCGTGATCAAAGTCACACAATGTTCATAACCGGAGGTCGAGGCGGTCGTCTCTGACCCCGGTATTTTCGTTATAATCAATTCGACGGTTCGGCGAAAACATGTACGGCGGTGAAAGCGTGAAACGTTACCGTAAGCCCATCCAGTATATTATTCTCGCTTTTGTTGTGCTTATCGGGGGATATGCGATCGGCCAGTCGTTTTTTAAAAAATCGACGGTGCTCAAAGCCGGCGAGGCTGCGCCCGAATTTACGCTGGCCGATTTGTCCGGGCAGACGCACCGGCTGGACGACTACAAAGGCAAGCCGCTCGTCCTGAATTTCTGGGGAACCTTCTGCCCTCCCTGCCGCGACGAAATGCCCGATTTGCAGCGCATTTACGAGAAATGGCAGGGCCAGGGGCTTCAGGTCGTCGGCATCAACCTGAGCGAAGACAGGATCAGCGTGCGCAGCTTCGCCAAGAGCTATGGCGTGAATTTTCCGATTTTGCTCGACAAAAACCGGAAAATCGAGCGGTTGTACGGGTTGAAAGAATATCCGACGACGTTTTTTATCCGCCCGGACGGAACCATTCAGGAAATCGCCGTCGGAGGACCGATGAGCGAATCCTTTATCGAACAGCGCGTCGAACGGCTTTTCCAGCCGTAATCGCGGCAAGGAGGCGTTAGCTCGATTGTTTCAGAACACGAAATGCGAATGCGGGCACCAGAACCCGACGGGAACGGTGCTGTGCGAAGCCTGCGGCAATCCGCTCGTCGACGATTTGCCGCCGGACAGTCCGCTCGAGATGCGTTACGACGGAGCCGCTCGCCGTTCGCAAAAGCAAAATCCGGATTTGATCGACCGGGTGTGGAACTTTTTTTCGTCCGTCAAGGTGGCCGTCTGGCTGATCGTCATCACCTTGATCGGCGCCGCGCTCGGCACCATTTATCCGCAGGAGAGCTCGTTTGTCAATCTGGACGATCCGGCTCAATATTACAAGGATACATACGGCACGTGGGGGATGATTTACCACTTCCTCGGCTTGTCGAGAACGTACGAATCGTGGTGGTTCATCGGCCTGCTCGTCATGATCGGCACTTCGCTCGTCATCTGCAGCCTCGACCGCGTGCTTCCGCTATACAAGGCGCTGTCGAAGCAGCAGGTCCGCAAGCATTTGAACTTTCTGCGGCGCCAGCAGACGGTGTATGAAACGACGCTCCAGACCGAGCCGGCGGAATGGGTGGAGAAGTTCGCCCGCGAGCTGAAGCGAAAGCGTTACCGGGTCTGGATCGACCGGAAGGACGGAATGGCGCTGCTCGCCGAAAAAAACCGGTTCAGCCGCTGGGGGCCTTACATTAACCATATCGGTCTGATCGTGTTCCTGCTTGCGGTGCTCGCCCGGGCCGTGCCCGCATGGCATATGGACAAATACGTCTCGCTCGACGAAGGGCAAATCAAGCAGATTCCGGATACGCCGTATTACGTGAAGAACGAAAAGTTCACGGTCGAATTTTATTCGGATGACGAGCTTCCCGAGCGGCTGAAAGGCACGCTGAGGCCGAAGCTTTACGAAACGAAGGCGACCCTTTACACCTGCACGGCCGACTGCGACGACCCGGTGAAAGACCCGGTGCTGGTGCCGGTGAAACAGCATAATATCCAGGTGAACAGCCCGCTGTCCTACAAAGGCCTGAAGCTGTACCAGTACAACTATGAAGAACGGATTCGGCTCATTTCCGTAAAGCCGATGCTGGTGGACAAGACGAACAATCGGTCCTACGGACCTTTCGAACTGCCGATGACCGATCCGCCATTGACTTATAAAGCAGGGCCTTATACGCTGAAATTGAGCGATGTTTATCCCGATTTCGGCCTGGACGAGCAGAACCGCCCGATGACCAAGTCGCGCGATCCGAACAATCCCGCTTTCGTATTCGTGGTGACGGGACCGGGGCTTGCGGCGGGCGGCGAAATGTACATTTATTTCCCGATGCCGTCGGCGGAAAACAAGAAGCTGCAGGACCAGCTCAACGAAAGCTTCCGCAAGCTGGGCAGCAATTCGGGACGCTTCGCTTTCGAAGTGAACGGCATGGAGAACGTCTCGTTCTCTCAATACACGTCGACCCTGAACGTCCGGGTGGACCGCGCGATGCCGTACATTTGGGTCGGAGCCGCCATTTCGATGATCGGCCTCGTGATGGGATTCTACTGGCAGCATCGCCGGATTTGGCTTCGGATCGACGGCCGCGCGCTTACTCTCGGGGCGCATACGAACAAGAACACGTACGGCATTCGGGCGGAAGTGGCGGCGGCGCTCGGCCGAACCGGCATCGCCGTCGAGCCGAAGGCGCTCGATAACAGGAGGAATAAACGTTGAACGACTGGCTGAATTTTAGCAGCAACGCCTTTATCGCAGCATTCTTTCTATACTGCGCGGCATTTATCGGGTATGCGATCGCGGTCGCGGGCAAAAGATGGAGCAACCGCGATCCGGAAGGCCATGCCAAGCGGTGGGGCCGCATCGGCTTTGCGCTGGCGGCGCTCGGCTGGCTCGCCCATTTGGCCTTTTTCTTTACGCGCTGGAAGGGCGGAGGCCATATTCCGACGAGCAACATGTACGAGTTCATGACCTTTCTCGGCATGGCGATCATGTTCGCGTTCATTATCGTGTATCTGATTTACCGCAAAGTATTGCTCGGGGCATTCGCGGTCCCTTTGGTTATTATTATTATCGCCTACGCTTCGGTATTCCCGTCCGAGGTGCAGCCGCTCATACCGGCGCTGAACTCGATCTGGCTGAAAATCCACGTGACGACGGCCGCGCTCGGCGAAGCGTTCTTTGCCGTCGGCTTTGCCGCCGCGCTCGTGCATCTGATCCGGGTCGTCGACTACTCGCGGACGGACAAGGCCGGCCGCCGCGCGCAGTTCTGGACGGAATTCATGCTCGTCGTCATCGTCGTCGTGATCGGCTTTCTCGTCTCCGTCTTCGGCTTCCGCGCCGCGGGGTACGAAGCGCAGTTCCGGCAGGAGACCTTTCGGGTCGACCTTCAGGGACAGGGAGAGACGATCGTGCAGACGGTCGAGTACGGTCTGCCTCCGATCGTGGCGCCGTACAACAGCGAGAAGCTGTCGATGGCCCCCTTCCTCGGCCTGAAGGAGCCGCTGTTCGAGGCGCCTTCCTGGATGAACGGCGTCAATGCCGGACGGAAGCTGAACACGATTATCTGGTCGCTGATCAGCGGCCTGATCCTGTACGGCATCATGCGGCTGATCGCGCGCAAGCCGCTGGCGGCGGTCATTCACCCGCATTTGGACGGAATCGATCCGGACGATCTGGACGAAATTTCCTACCGCGCGATCGCCATCGGCTTCCCGGTGTTTACGCTGGGGGCGCTGATCTTTGCGATGATCTGGGCCCAGATCGCCTGGTCCAGGTTCTGGGGCTGGGACCCGAAAGAGGTTTGGGCTTTGATCACGTGGCTGTTCTACAGCGCCTATCTGCACCTGCGCCTGTCGCGGGGCTGGCAGGGAACGCGGTCGGCGTGGCTTGCCGTTGTCGGGTTTATCATCGTGCTCTTTACGCTGATCGGCGTCAACCTGGTCATTGCCGGTTTGCATTCCTACGCGGGAGTGTAAGCTAATAAGGAATCGGACATGCAATCGAACGGAGGGATTTGGTTATGGTGAGCCAAGCAGACAGCCGGATTCTGGTCGTGGACGACGAGGAGCGGATTCGCCGCTTGCTCAAAATGTATTTGGAGAAGGAGGGTTACACGGTCGAGGAGGCCGAGGACGGAGAGACGGCGCTCCGGAAAGCGCTCCAGGACAATTATGATCTGATTGTGCTCGATTTGATGCTGCCCGGCATGGACGGCATCGAGGTATGCACCCGTCTGCGCCAGAGCAAGGCCACGCCGGTCATCATGCTGACGGCGAAGGGCGAGGAAGTCAACCGGGTGCAGGGGTTCGAGGTCGGCGCCGACGACTATGTCGTCAAGCCGTTCTCCCCGCGCGAGGTGATCTACCGGATCAAGGCGATCTTGCGCCGCTCGTCGGCAACGGCGTTCCTGTCCAAAGAATTGAACGCTAGCAACAACATCGTGTTTCCGCACCTGGTCATCGAGCATGACGCGCACCGGGTGACGGCGGGCGGACACGAAGTCAATCTGACGCCGAAGGAATACGAGCTGCTGCATTATTTGGCCAGCTCGCCGGACAAAGTCTTTTCGCGCGAGGAGCTGTTGAAGGACGTATGGAACTACGACTTCTTCGGCGATTTGCGGACGGTGGACACGCACGTGAAGCGGCTGAGGGAAAAGCTGAACCGCGTTTCCGCCGAAGCCGCGGCGATGATCACGACCGTCTGGGGCGTCGGCTACAAGCTGGAGGTTAACAAATAAACGATGGCGATCTGGAGAACGGTAGTCGGTAAAATTTGGCTGACGATCATGGGCCTGGTCGCCGTCGTCATCTGCACCATCGGCTTGTTTCTGCTGCAATATATCGATATCACGTTCGAAAATTCGGTGAAGGTCAAACATTTGTTTACGGTTGCGGGGGCTGTCGGTTTTTTGCTGACAACCTTTTTCGCGTTTTTTCTGCTGACCAAAATTACCCAGCCGCTGCGCGAAATGAAAGAAGCGGCGGACCAAATCGCGCAGGGCGACTACACGGTGCGGGTCGCGATCCGCTCGTTGGACGAAATCGGCGACCTGGCCAACACGTTTAACCAGATGGCGTCCGAGATCGATTCGCTGATCCGCATTCTCGAGCACGAACGGGATCACCTGAGCAGCGTGCTGCGCAGCATGACGGATGCGGTCATCTCGTTCGATGCGGAAGGCGGCGTGATTTTGACCAATCCGCAGGGGCAGAACCTGCTCGAGGAATGGAACGACGTCGGCTGGGACGATGAAGACGGCCAGGGCAAGGTCGGACGCGTGCCGGAGCCGCTGCTCGAATCGTTCCGCAGCGTGATTGCGCACGGCAAGGAAATGACGACCAAGCTCAACGTCAAAAACGAGGTCTGGTCCGTCGCCCTTACGCCGTTGGCGTCGACCAGCGGCATCCGCGGCGTGGTGGCGGTCATGCGCGATGTGACCGAGGAGCACCGGGTGGACAAGCTGCGCAACGACTTTGTCGCCAACGTGTCGCACGAAATTCGCACGCCGCTCTCGATGGTGCAGGGGTACAGCGAGGCGCTGCTGGACGACATCGCCGCCTCTCCGGAAGAGCGGCGCGAGCTGGTTCAGGTTATTTACGACGAGTCGCTGCGGATGGGCCGGCTTGTGAAAGATTTGCTCGATCTTGCCCGCATGGAAGCCGGCCATCTGGAAATGAATTACGAGAGGCTGGACATGAATGCGCTGCTGGGCAGGGTATACCGCAAATTCGCGGCCATGGCCAAGGAAAAAGGCATCCTCCTGGTGAAGTCGGAAGACGATGAAACGCTGGTGCTGGAATCGGCGGACAGAGACCGTCTGGAGCAGGTGCTGACCAATCTGTTGGACAACGCGATCCGGCATACGCCGCCTGGGGCCCGCATTCTCCTCGGGGCGAAAAAGATCGCTTCGCAAGACGGGGAGCAATTGGAAATTACGGTGCAGGATGAGGGAGAAGGCATTCCTCCGGAAGATTTGCCGTACATTTTCGAGCGGTTCTACAAAGCCGACAAGGCGCGCAAACGCGAGTCCAGCGGCGGCACCGGACTTGGGCTTTTTATCGTCAAGACGCTTGTGGAAGCCCACAGGGGCAAAATACGCGTTCAAAGCAAGCCGGGCAGCGGAACGACGTTCACGATTACGCTGCCGGTAAGCGGCGATACCCGGCGCCAGGGCTAAGCGCTCCGCACGCTCGCCGGGCGGCAAACCGAAACAGGCGATTTGAATCCGATGGGGGAACAACCGGTGAGACTTCGAGCTTGGAAAGCCCGGCTTCGGGGAACGGGCGCAATCGGGCAGGACGATTTGAAACCGGAAGCGTACATCACGCTGTTTATTCACGGTTGCTTCCAGTTCGGAGCCTCGATGTCGGGTCTTTTTCTCAACCTGTACTTATGGCGCCTGACCGAAGACTTATGGATCAACGGCATGTTCAATATGATCGTGTACGGAATCACGCCTTTGGCGTTCGCCGCCGGCGGCTACATTGCGAAAAAGAAAGACCGGATGGTTACGTACCGTCTCGGCATCATGCTGATTGCGCTGTTTTACTTGTGCGTTATTTTCGCTCGGGAGCAGGTCGCGGCTTACTATCCGGTTTTCGCGCTGTTTAACGGAATCGCGCTGGGGCTCTACTGGACCGGTTATATCGTGCTCATGTACGATGTGACGAGCGAGCGGAACCGGGGCCGCTTTCTGGCGCTGAACCTGATCGTGTTCAACTCCGCCGGTCTCGCGGGGCCGGCGCTGTCGGGGCTGCTGATCGGACGGTTCGAAGGCTTGCAGGGGTATATCGTGACGTTCGCCGTCGCGTTTGCCATGTTTGCGCTCGCGTCCGCGTTCAGTCTGAAGATCGGTGCGCTGAAGCCGCGCCATCGCGCCTATTACCTGAAATATGCGGGCGGGATGATGAAGCGGAATCGGCTGTGGCTGAAATCGCTGTTCGGTTATTTTGTTCTCGGCCTGTTCCAGGGGATCATGCTGTTTTTGCCGAATATTTTGCTCTATCAGACGTACGGCCGGGAAGATTGGGTCGGGCTGCTTACCGTGCTTTTTGCGCTCATTACGATTGGAACCGCATTCACCGTATCCCGGCGAAAATCGCACGACCGCGTCCGGTCCGACGTATTCTGGTCCTCGCTGTTCGTGGCGGCCGCATCTTGCGTGCTTCTGATCGATGTCGCGTGGTGGACGGTGCTCGTCTTTATGGTCGTCTTTTCGATTTTTAATCCGCTGACGATCAATTCGTTAAACGTTTACTATTACAGGCTGATGGATGTTCTGCCGCTTAAAGGCCAGTTCCGGATCGAATCGGTGGTTATTCGGGAATTGTTTCTCAATATCGGGCGCGTGCTGTCGATTTATGCGCTGATCGTATTTGCGGACCGTCCCGATTCGGCGGCGCTGCCCGTCGTGCTTGTGGTAGCGTCGCTGCTGCAATTCGCCATCGTCGGTCTTGTCGGCGGCAAGGGCGGGAGCTTTAGGCCGGCGGCCGGAGCGGACAACGAAGCGCTGAAAGGCTAGGCGGATCGGCCAAACGCCGTCCGCGAACGAAAAAAGGTTGGGCAGGAGGAAGCAAGCTTCCACCCGCTCAACCTTTTTTAATTCCGTCCGTTCAGATCAGTTGAACTTCCTTCGCCTTGACGAGATCCGGAAGCTGTTCAAGCTGCGCCAGAACGTCTTTCGGGACAGCCTTGTCGACGCCGAGCACCATGATCGCGGCGCCGCCGACGATTTTGCGGCCGACCTGCATCGTCGCGATATTGATGTCGTTCGTGCCGAGCAGGGTGCCGACGCGGCCGATAATGCCCGGCTTGTCGTTGTGCGAGATCAGCACGTGATGCCCTTGCGGTTCGACGTCGACCGGGTACTTGTCGATTTGCGTGATCCGGGCGCCGAAGCCGTTGAGCAGGGCGCCTGCGACCATGCGCTCTTCTTTGGCCGAACGCAGCGTAACCGTCACAAGGTTCGTAAAGCCTTTGCTTGCGGTCGACTGGTTGACGACGATGTTGACTTCGCGTTTTTTGGCCAGGTGCATGGCGTTGACCGCGTTGACCTGTTCGGCGCCCAGATGATAGGACAGAACGCCTTGGACGATATGGCGGGTCAGCGGCTGCGTATCCACGTCCGCAAGTTCGCCTGCGTAGCCGACGACGATCTCCTTGACGGGGCCTTCGGTGATTTGCGCCGCGAAGCTGCCGAGCTTGCGGCCGAGCGAGAAGTACGGCTCAAGCTTGGCCAGCACGTCGGCGGGAACCGCCGGCATATTTACGGCGTTCTTGTACGGTTCGCCGCGCAAAATGTGCAGAAGCTGTTCGGATACGTCGATGGCCACGTTCTCTTGCGCTTCGACGGTCGAAGCGCCGAGGTGAGGCGTCACGATGATTTTCGGATGCGACAGGAACGGATGATCCGGCTTCGGCGGCTCTTCCTCGAAGACGTCGAAGGCGGCTCCCGCCACGATGCCGGCGTCGATCGCCTCGACGAGCGCCTTCTCGTCGATAATGCCGCCGCGGGCGCAGTTGATGATCCGCATGCCGGGCTTCATGACCGCGAATTGTTCCTTGCCGATCATGTGCCGGGTTTCCGGCGTCAGCGGCGTATGCACGGTAATGAAATCCGCCGTCCGAATCACTTCGTCAACCGAGGCGAGCTTGACGCCGAGCTTTTGCGCGCGGTCTTCGGTCAGGAACGGGTCGTAGCCGAGCACGGTCATGCCGAACGCCTTGGCGCGCGTCGCGACTTCGCTGCCGATGCGGCCCATGCCGAGCACGCCGAGCACCTTGTTGCGAAGCTCGACGCCGACGAACGATTTGCGGTCCCATACGCCGCTGACGGTCTTCTGGTAAGCTTGGGGGATGTGGCGGGCAAGCGCCATCATCATGGCGAAGGTATGTTCGCAGGTTGTAATCGTGTTGCCGTCGGGAGCGTTGATGACGATGATGCCCCGCTTCGTCGCCGCCTCCAGGTCGATATTGTCCACGCCCACCCCGGCGCGGCCGATGACTTTCAGCTTTTTGCCGGCGGTCATGATCCGCTCGGTTACCCGGGTTTGGCTGCGGACGAGAAGCGCGTCGTATTCGCCGATCACGGCGACAAGCTCGTCTTCGCTCAGACCGATCCGCTTGTCGACGGAGATATCGGGCGCTTCCACAAGCTGCGAGATCCCCAAATCGCTGATCGGATCCGATACCAATACTTTGAACATGAATAATCCCCCTAGTTTCGATGTAGGCAATATTGAAAACACCCTCAATCGGTCCTCCGACCGCCAACTTACGGCCGAACGGTACGTTGAGGGTGGACTTAAGCGGGTCGTTATTCAAAGCATTCTTATTTTAATGCAATCGGACAGCCGAATGCAATGGTCAAACCGCAACAAAACGACGAACATCGACGTAAATTTACTTGTCAGGATAGAAGAACGGAAGCTGGGGCAGCAGTTGATCGGCATAAAACCGGTTCTTCAGCTGCAGGAAGTCGGCGTCGCGCACGGCCTCCGTCCGGGTCAAGAGCTCCGCAACGGCGCCCACCGTTTTCAGCTTCATCTTCCCGGCTTGGCCGGAAGCGATGAAGGCGTCGATGCGGGCGGTCAAATCTTGCGGCAAATAATTGCTCAAAAGTCCGTTCTCGCTCAAAAATTCGGCGGAAAGCTCGTTCCGGTTGACCAGGGGCAGCGATTTCCACGAGGTCAGATCGACTTTTGTGTAGTGCTTCTTGGTGTCGCTGATGTCCGGATCGATGGCGGCCGCCCATTTGACCATCGAGGCGAAATATTTTTCCTGCGCGGACAACCCTTGCTTGACGGCCTCCTTGTAATAGGCGTCTTCGGCGATTTTGCCCAGCAGGACGCTGGCGGTTCCTTCGTTGGCGGAAGCGGCCAGCGAGTCGAAGCTGTTCGCGAACAGCTTGAGGCTCTTGAGATAGCCGGTCTGCGCTTCCAGCAGAAGCGGCGACACCGGCGGGATGTAGGCGACTTTGGCCGACTTGTATTTGGCGTTCGCCGATTTGGACAGCTCCTTGAGGGAAGCGGAGCGGTCGGCGGCCGCATCCGACAGCCATTTCTGTTTCGCTTCCGTCCATTCGGTGATGAATTCACGATACGGCAAAAATACGGTATGATAAAAAGATACCAGGTCTTGCTGCTGGTAGGCGGTTTCCGAAGCGGGCTTGGCGGTTGCGGACGCGTTTTTCTTTTCGTAGCGCATTTCGGTTCTTTCGGTTCCGACCATCACCCCGTAGAAGAAAGCTCCTACCGCGACGATCAGCAGAAACAGGAATCCAAGCGCAAGCATGAGGTCGGTGCGAGTCAGTCGTTTCTCCATCGGTTGCTCCTTTTAGTACGTTATTGAACGGGTTTTGTTTTGCAGGTCAAGCAACAAAGCACGGCAACGAAACTATTCCGAAATCCGCAGAGGTATCATGAAAAAATTCGATTTCCGCAAGATCAAAATTCGCAAAGTAACCGTCGATCAGCTCGACGACCGGATGCTGCTCGTCAATTTGTACTTGACCCAACTCTTTACTTTTATTATCGGATGGTTGTGGGTGTTTTTGCAGGGCCGAAACGCGATAAATTTGTTCGCTCCGCCCGCTTCCGCCGATTTCGCGCTATGGGCCGCCGCTTTGGCCGCCGCCGTAATCGCCTTCGACCTCGGCATATCCCGGTGGGTGCCGGAAGAAGCGATGGACGACGGAGGGGTCAACGAACGGATCTTCCGCAAGCGCCCGATCTGGCATATCGCGTTGATTTCTCTGGTTGTCGCCGTTTGCGAGGAACTGCTGTTCCGCGGCGCGATCCAGAGCAGCATCGGGCCTTATTGGACAAGCATTTTATTCGCGGCCATTCACGTCAGGTATTTGCGCCACTGGATTCCGACGGGGATGGTGTTCGGAATCAGCTACGGACTCGGGTTGTTGTACGAATTTTCCGGCACCCTCTGGGCGCCGATCATGACGCATTTTCTCTTCGATTTCATCATGGGGCTGATCATTCGTTTACGGAGGGACTTGCAGCAATGAAAGAAAGCGACCATTCTTCGGTATGGGCGCGCTATAAGGAAGCAAAGCGAATCGCGCTCGGGCAGGAGGCGAATTCGAAGGAAGACGAGTCGGCTTTGACGCTGGAGGAGCTGGAGGATTTGATCGCGAAAACGGCCGAAATGTCCGGCATTCCGGAGACCGGCCTGCCGCCTCGGTCCGAGGTGCACGAGTCGGCCAGGAAAAGCTATTCCCGCTGGTTCTACCGGACGCTCGTCGCGCTTTTTACCTGCCTTGTCGTCTTCATGTTCTGGCTGGGCAAACAATATTACAGCGAATAAGCAGGGGCGGAACGGCAGAGAGGGCGCTGTAGTTGCTATAGCGGCACAACACTTCGATAAAACTTAACATGAGGTGATGGAAACGGAGGATGAGGCAGTAGTAAGAGAGGTGCCAACTGTGTTTACAGCCATCTGGACAAGGAATGTTGAGGACAGAATATTCTAAAAATG